>OGOU01000019.1_pt1 | contig 171310 bp, 147 predicted proteins | sample 1552721 | NCBI WGS metagenome assembly OGOU01 (sample SAMEA2580176, study PRJEB22360) | human gut metagenome | biome: human gut; feature: human-associated habitat; material: faeces | place: Denmark | collected 2008/2010
TCGTGATACCTGTATGGTAGAATCCGATTCGACCTTAGAAATCCAATTTTTAGGACGTTTTGGAGAAGAAGGAGAATGGATAGAAGTGCGTCCGCTTCGCAAAGAGAAACTTCGTGACTAATAAGGCTTTTTTTCTTATTCCTCTTCTGTTTTGAAAATGGGAGAGGAATATTTTACCTGTTTTATCTCGTATTGAATAGGGGATGATTTCAAAATATTAGTAAAAATGAAAAGTATATTTCTATTTCTTTTGTTTAGTTTGTTTGGGAGGGGGGATAAAATAACTTCGTCAAAGCCGTTAAAGGATAGCGTCCGGATCACTGTAGATAGGGCTTATTCTCCGGTTTATCCTGAAGATACAATCAATTATATTGGTTATGTATATTTGGAAATCACCGTTATCAATCGGAGCGACAGTGTAATATGTGTTTATATGCCACAAATTCCGCCCCCTCCTCCGAGAGAAAGGGATGGTTTTGATTGTTTTGGTGTTTTTCAGTCGGATACTTTAGAACTATGTACAGCATATTGTTCACTGATTTTAGAACCAAATACGTTAGAGACCCGACAGTATAGTTATGGGTTTATAAAGCTTGATACCCTTTATAAGAAATATCATTATACTTCTACCCGTGAATTTATTCGGGATTTGGTACGTGAAAGTCGTTATTATTTTGAATAAAAGAGATACTTGTAGGGCAGAGGAGAATCCTAGTTTAAATGTGGAATTTTGGGAAAATCCCGATGATATGTATTGGGGAGTGCCAGGTGTTCTTCGTAAAGAAAAACTTCCTGAGGTTGGTTTAAAAAGTTCTTTGGTAAGCAGTGAGTAGCTTTTTAAGCCTGATCCATAAAGTCCTTCAGACTTTCTGTTAGTAACCTTTCGAGCCGGATAGACGAAACTTCTTTTGGGATAAAACGTTCATTTTACAAATCAATGGCAAATTTTGTCCGAACCAAAGGTTTGTTTATATATTGTATAAATATATAAAAATTATCTAAAAAGTAAAAAATAAATTATTTAATTGGATAAGTCTTTCCGGAGCAAAGTATCAGATAAAATTTTTGAACAGAGGAGTTGATGGGAAATCTTAGTTTGCGGCTCTCTCCTTTCTTTGATTGACAAGATTGCAATTCTGGTAAAAAAATATAAATCAGGATATTATTTTCGTCAACTTGTAAAGTATCTGTCTATTGGGGGAAGGAATATCGGATTTTCAAAAAGAAAACTTTATTTGTAGGAAGAGGGGAAAAATTAAAAAATTATAATCCGACGGTTTTTGTCCGGTATAAATAATGTCCGATCTTTTGTATATTCTGACATTTTAGAGTCAGGCGGTTTTCAATACAGCGGTTTTGCGGGCGGCATAGCGTTGGCATTGTTGGCTGATACCGTAACCGAGGAGGGCACCGATGATAAAATCTTCTTCCGGACTAAGGCAGTTGAGGGGACGGTTGATGATCAATCGGACGGTCTGTATACATTCTTCTTTGCCGAAAAAGAGGTTGATATTGCTATTCCCGAGTTCTTGTTTAAAAAAGGAAATATTCAGTCGTTGGAGACGTTTTATAGCAAAATCGGCATCGGCAGTATTCAGGGTACATAGCGCCATGTTTCTGACTCCTTTTTGCAGTTCATAGATATGATGCAAAAATATTTTTATTTCTCCGGAGGTAATGCAGTTGTCGGGCATGGTGTTTTGTTTTAGGACCGGATGTCTGATGGCAAAGACATCCGGTTTACAATTATTAATCAATAAAAAATGAGTAATTTACTGCAGGCAGTTTTGCTTCAATTGCTGGATCCAGTGATTCAGACGTTCTTCTGTTCGGTCGGATTCATTTATTTCGTCTAGAGCCAAACCTACAAATCGGTCGTTGACAACGGCTTTGGAGTCACTGAAGATATATCCTTCGGTATCGACATCTCCGCAAAAGGTACAGCCGCTGTTCTGTAATTCTTCGTAAATAATTCCGATAGCATCACAGAACGTTGTGTCGTAAGAGGAGGAGTCGCCGCAACCGAAAAGGGCAACTGTTTTACCGTTCAGATTGACTTTTTTCAGTTTATCGAGGAAACTATACCAATCGTCCTGTAATTCTCCCAATCCCCAGGTGGGACTGCCTAATATCAATACTTCGTAGGCATTGACAGAGGCTACTTCGGCATTTGCTACGTCGTAAATGTCTGCATCGGCCACGTCTAATAAAGTGGCGATTTGTTTGGCTAGGCTCTCGGTTGTTCCGGTGGTGGAACCGTAAAATATTCCGGTTTTTTTCATTGGATATTTAGTTTTGATTTCATGACAAAATTACTAGGAGAATGTACGTGAAAAAATCCCTTAATGTTGTAGTTTCCGGGAGCGGAATTCACCGTGAATGGGGAAAATTTTTATTTTTGTCTGCACTCGTTTGCTCAAATTGATTCAACCAAAATATTTTTTAATTTATAAATAAAATTTATATTTGCGTCTTCAATTGTTTTTATGAAGCAAATTATCCGATATGGGCTGTTGATATTATTTCCCCTGCTGTTAGGAGTTGGAGAGACGGAGATTGTTGTCGATTCCGGCCAGGAGGCGGAAAATGCAACATGGGAAAAATCGGCAGGTGCAGAATACGGTGCTTTTTCTTTTCTTTGGGAGAATGCCTGCGGAGAACTTACTTTGGATATAAATCATTTTACTTCGAGTTATAAATCCTATATTTGGTTAGCGGCCAACCGGAAAGATTACCGGACGGCAGCGTTGGTTTTATGCCTGTTTAAGGAGTCGGCTCTTACTTCTTTTTATGCTGATTCGACGGCTTATTATGTATATAGGCTCTGTAAAATTGTCGTTTAGTTTTATATTCTATCTTTTTCTTTCGGAAATATTTTTTCATATTCTGTAGTCAAATCATTCTGCGGATTTAAAATTATTTTTATGAACTTTACGTTATTAGTCGTTGTGTTGATTACGGCGATTGCTTTAGTAGCAATTGCTTTGGGGGTAGCCCGTTTGATTTCGCCCCGTTCTTATAATGGTCAGAAGGGAGAGGCCTATGAGTGTGGTATTCCGACTAGGGGAAAGTCTTGGATGCAGTTTAAAGTCGGCTATTATCTGTTTGCCATTTTATTTCTGATGTTTGATGTGGAGACGGTTTATCTGTTTCCGTGGGCTGTCATTGTGAAGGAAACGGGGGTAGACGGATTGTATTGTATCTTGTTTTTTATGATCGTATTGATATTGGGATTGGCGTATGCTTGGAAGAAAGGAGCCTTGGAATGGAAGTAACTGTAAAATCGATGAAGTATGAGGACTTCAAGGACAATGAATATCTGGAGCAGCTTCGGGCGTCCGGAACGAATGTTATGGTGGGATGTCTGGACGACCTTATCAATTGGGGACGTTCGAATTCGGTATGGCCGCTTACGTTTGCGACAAGTTGCTGTGGCATTGAGTTTATGGCAGTGGGAGCGGCCCGTTATGATTTCGCCCGCTTTGGGTTTGAAGTGACGCGGGCCAGTCCCCGGCAAGCGGATGTAATTGTGGTGGCTGGAACGATTGTACACAAGATGGCCCCGGTATTAAGGCGTTTGTACGATCAGATGGCAGAGCCGAAATACGTTATTGCCATGGGGGGATGTGCTATTTCCGGAGGACCATTCCGGAAGTCTTATCATGTGGTTCAAGGTGTAAATACCATATTGCCGGTGGATGTATATGTGCCGGGTTGTCCTCCCCGGCCGGAAGCTTTGTTATATGGGATGATGCAATTACAGCGTAAGATTAAAGTACAGAAGTTCCTGGGAGAGGTAAACCGGAAAGAGAAAAAAGAGTGAATTCCGGAAACTGTTCGTTTCCTGCAAAAGGAAGAGGATAAATTGTTAATGTAGTATATGGAGAATTTGAAAGAATATATAGAGAAGCGGATTCCGGAAGCAGTGGAGGAAGGGGGAGAAATATTGACGCTAAAGGTAGAGCCTGGAGCTTTCCGCGAATTGGCTGTTCAGCTGCGGAACGATTTCGGGTTTGATTATCTGGTTTGTATGACAGGAATGGATTGGGGAGAAAAGTTAGGAGTCATTTATTATTTCCGTTCCACCCTTTCCGGAGAAAATTTGGTAGTAAAGACAGAGGCCTTCGACCGGGAAAATCCGGAATTATTTACGGTTTATGATTTATGGGCTACAGCCGGTCTGAATGAGAGAGAGATTTTCGATTTTTTCGGAATCCGGTTTATCAATCATCCGGATATGCGCCGTTTATTTTTGCGGAACGACTGGGTGGGATATCCTTTGCGAAAAGATTACGATACCGGTGACACTGTGAATCCGGTACGTCTGGAGAGCGACGAAACCTTGGACGTCACTCCCGTATTGGAGGCTCAGGAAGACGGTATTGTGGAGGAAAAAGAGCATGTGGTGTTTAAGGATTCGGAATATGTCGTCAATATTGGTCCCCAGCATCCTGCTACCCACGGTGTGTTGCGCTTCCGGGTTTCTCTGGAAGGGGAAATCGTAAAGAAAGTAGATGTCAATTGCGGGTATATTCACCGGGGAATCGAAAAAATGTGCGAGAGCATGACTTATCCGCAGACGCTGGCTTTAACCGATCGGCTGGACTATTTATCGGCCCATCAGAACCGGCATGCTCTGTGTATGTGCATTGAAAAGGCCTTGGGACTGGAGGTGCCCGAACGGGCTGTCTATATCCGGACTATTATGGACGAGTTGACCCGTGTTGCTTCGCATTTGTTGTTTTGGTCCACCTTCTGTATGGATTTGGGGGCCTTGACGGCTTTTTTCTATGGATTCCGGGACAGGGAAAAGATATTGAATCTGTTGGAGGAAACCTGTGGAGGACGTCTGATTATGAATTATAATGTCATCGGAGGAGTGATGGCCGATATACATCCGAATTTTGTCAAGGGTGTAAAAGATTTTATCCGTTATTTGCCTCCGATGATGAAGGAATACGATGAGGTTTTTACGGGAAATATAATTGCCCGGCAGCGGATGAAAGGAATAGGGGTATTGACCAGGGAGCAGGCTATTTCGTTTGGGGTTACGGGACCTTCCGGAAGAGCTTCCGGTTGGGCTTGTGACGTACGAAAAGTACATCCTTACGGTGTTTATGAAAAGGTGGCGTTTACAGAGATCGTCAGAGAAGACGGAGATGTGTTCGGCCGCTACAAAGTCCGCTTGGACGAGATCCGGGAATCGCTTCGTATTTTGGAACAATTGATCGATGCTATTCCGGAAGGGGCGTATGCCGTGAAAACCAAACCGATTCTTAAATTGCCGGAGGGAAGTTATTTTTCCAGCGTTGAGGCCAGCCGTGGCGAGTTCGGGGTTTTTATCGAAAGCCGTGGCGAGAAGAATCCCTATCGTATGAAATTCCGTTCTCCGGGATTGCCCTTAGTGTCTGTGGTCGATACGCTGGCAAGCGGGAATAAAATTGCGGATCTGATTGCGATTGGCGGTTCGCTGGATTATGTCGTTCCGGACATCGATCGTTAGGAGCGGATTGCTATATGAGAGATTAGAAAAAGAGAGAAATAACTTTCTAAAAGAAAAGAATATGTTTGATTTTTCAGTGGTTACGCATTGGGTGGATCAGGTGTTGCGGTCGTTTTTGCCGGAGGGATGGGCTATCCTGACAGAGTTTATTCTCATCGGGTTGTGTTTGCTGGTGGGGTATGCCGTGATCGCTTTGGTATTGATTTATGTGGAAAGGAAGGTTTGCGCCTTTTTCCAATGTCGCCTGGGTCCGAATCGGGTAGGACCTTATGGTTTGATTCAGAGTGTGGCCGATATGATCAAGATGTTGACTAAAGAATTGATAACCATCAATCATGTCGATAAATTTTTATTCAATTTGGCTCCTTATATTGTCATCATTGCTTCGGTCATTGCATTCAGTTGCCTGCCTTTTGCCAAAGGTTTGGAAATCATTGATTTCAATGTAGGTGCTTTCTTTGTTATGGCGGTTTCTTCGATGGGAATTGTCGGCATTTTGTTGGCGGGGTGGTCGAGTAATAATAAATATTCCCTGATTGGGGCTATGCGAAGTGGGGCACAGATGATCAGCTATGAATTGTCTATCGGATTGTCCATATTGACAATTATCGTTTTTACCGATACGATGCAGTTGTCGCAGATTGTGGCCAATCAGGCAGACGGATGGTTTATTTTTAAAGGCCATATCCCGGCTTTTATCGCTTTTATCATCTATTTGATTGCCGGAACGGCGGAGACGAACCGGGGACCTTTCGATTTACCGGAAGCGGATTCGGAATTGACGGCCGGCTATCATACGGAATATTCAGGTATGCATTTCGGTTTTTTTTACCTGGCAGAATACCTGAATATGTTTATTGTGGCCGGAATGGCTACCACTTTGTTTTTGGGAGGCTGGATGCCTTTGCATATCGGAGGCTGGAACGGATTTAATGCCATAATGGATGCTATTCCTTCTATTATCTGGTTTTTCGGGAAGACAGGAGGATTGATTTTTATAATCATGTGGTTTAAGTGGACATTTCCCCGTTTAAGGATAGACCAGTTATTGACGTTGGAATGGAAATATCTGCTGCCCATTAATTTAGTCAATATGTTTTTGATGGTTATTGTCGTGGTTTTTGATTTACATTTTTAATATGGTTCAGAAAAATACTTATTTCGGCGGTTTATTCAGCGGTTTAGGGTCCTTATTAACCGGTATGAAGGTTACTTTACGGGAGTTTTTTACCAGAAAGACGACGGAATGTTATCCGGAAAACCGGGCTACCCTGAAAATGTACGATCGTTTCCGGGGGACTTTAGAGTTGATTCATAACGGGCAGAACGAACACAAGTGCATAGCCTGCGGGATATGTGAGATGAATTGTCCGAACGGAACCATACAAATTCAGTCAGAATTTGTGACCGATGAAAATGGGAAAAAACGGAAGATATTAAAGGTATACCGATACGATTTGGGAAGTTGTATTTTTTGTCAATTGTGTGTAGTCAGCTGTCCTCAAGGGGCTTTGAGGTTTGGGACCGAGTTTGAAAATGCCGTCTTTACCCGGGAAAAATTGGTAAAACAACTCAATCACGAAGGTGCTGTGCTGGAAAAGAAGGGAGTGTAAAAAGGGTTCTGCCGAAAATCATAGAAATTTAAAAATAAAAAGATGGAAATAGTCGTATTTTATATTTTAGCTGCTGTAATTGTGGTCTTTTCGGTGTTGACTGTTACGACTCAGCGGATCTTGAGGTCGGCCACCTATCTGTTGTTTGTGTTATTCGGGACGGCAGGTATTTACTTTCAGTTGAATTATTCTTTTCTGGGGGCTGTTCAGCTGACCATATATGCAGGAGGTATTATTGTCCTGTATGTGTTTTCTATTTTGCTGACTAGCCCGGACGGAGATAAAATTGCAACCAAATTACCGAAAAGTAAGTTGTTTGCCGGTCTGGTCGCTTCCCTTGCAGGAGCTGTTCTGTGTATTTTTATCACGTTGAATCATACTTTTCCGGTTTCCCGTTTTGTGCCGGGAGAGATAGATATGAAGACCATCGGTTTTGCGTTGTTGGGGACAGAGAAATATCAGTATATGCTTCCTTTTGAAGCCATCAGTGTATTGTTGTTGGCTTGTATTATCGGAGGGATCATGATTGCTCGGAAAAGAGGTTAAATACGAATTTAAAACAGGTAGTATGATACATATGGAGTATTATTTGGTAGTGAGTACCATTATGTTTTTCGCCGGAATCTTCGGATTTTTCTACCGGCGGAATTTACTGGCTATTTTGATATCTATTGAATTGATACTGAATTCTGTGGATATCAATTTTGCGGTATTTAACCGTTATCTGTTTCCGGGGCAGCTGGAAGGGTTTTTCTTTACTCTTTTTGCGATCGGAATTTCTGCTGCGGAAACTGCTGTAGCCATTGCTATTATTATCAATATTTACCGGAATATCCGAAATATTCAAGTAAGTAAATTGGATAAAATGAAACATTAAAACGAAATTTAGTTGTTATGGAAAGTGCCGTATTGATATTTGTTTTGCCGATGTTGATGTTCATGCTGTTGGGAATAGGCGGAAAGTATATGACTCACCGCACGGCCGGAAGGTTGGGAACTTTGGGGTTAACCGTAATTACCGTATTGGCTTATGTGATGGCCTATCGGTATTTTGGGGCTGGACGGAGCGGTGGAGTTTGGCTTCCCCAAACGGTTTTTCATTTGGAATGGCTGCGGTTCACAGAAAATTTGCAGATCGAGCTGGGAATATTACTCGACCCTATTTCGGTGATGATGCTGGTTGTCATTACGACGGTTTCGCTTATGGTTCATATTTATAGCTTGGGATATATGAAAGGAGAACGGGGATTTCAACGTTATTACGCTTTCCTTTCTCTGTTTACTTTTTCTATGTTGGGACTGGTGGTTGCTACCAATATTTTTCAAATGTATATTTTCTGGGAGTTGGTGGGAGTATCTTCCTATTTGCTCATCGGCTTTTATTATACCAAGCCCGCTGCCATTGCCGCTTCTAAAAAAGCTTTTATCGTAACCCGTTTTGCTGATTTAGGTTTTTTGATCGGGATTTTGTTGCTTTCGTTTTATACGCAGACCTTTAATTTTACGGAATTAATGTCCGGAAATGTTTGTGCGTCGGCTTCCGGGGCAACTTTTTTAGGAGGGTCGGTCATTGCTTGGGCTTTGGGGCTTATCTTTGTTGGAGGGGCCGGGAAATCAGCCATGTTCCCGCTTCATATCTGGCTGCCGGATGCTATGGAAGGACCCACGCCGGTTTCGGCTTTGATTCATGCGGCAACGATGGTTGTGGCCGGGGTCTATTTGGTAGCCCGTCTGTTTCCTTTGTATATTGAAGCGGCGCCGGAGCTACTGGTTGGGATCGCTATTGTCGGGGCATTTACTTCCCTTTATGCTGCAGTGGTTGCTTGTGTGCAAACCGATATCAAACGGGTATTGGCTTTTTCTACCATTTCGCAAATCGGATTTATGATGGTTGCTTTGGGGGTAAGTGGCATGGGAGGACATGCCGGCTTAGGATACGTTGCCGGTATGTTTCACCTGTTTACGCATGCGATGTTTAAGGCCTTGCTCTTTCTTTGCGCCGGAGCGATTATACACACCATCGGCAGTAATGAAATGTCGGCGATGGGAGGTTTGAGAAAATATATGCCGGTGACCCATATTACTTTTTTAGTGGCTTGTCTGGCAATTTCCGGTATTCCGCCTTTTTCCGGCTTTTTCAGTAAGGACGAAATCCTGACTGCTGCTTTTTTATTTAGTCCCTGGATGGGAGTACTGATGAGTGGAATTGCGGGATTGACAGCTTTTTATATGTTTCGTTTGTATTACAATATCTTCTGGGGAGCTGAAGCAAAACGCGAACATACCCCGCACGAGGCTCCGGTCAGTATGACGGCTCCGCTCTTATTTTTGGCATTCGTCACTTGCTTTGCCGGGTTTATTCCTTTCGGAAATTTTGTCAGCAGCGACGGGGTGGAATATACCATACACCTGGATGGAAAAGTCGCTTTGTCCAGTGTCGGTTTGGCTTGTGTGGCTATCGGAATAGCTTTCAGGTTCTACCGGCAAGCTTCAGCCCTGCCGGCAAAGATGGCGACGGCTTTCGGGGGTTTTTACCGGGCTGCCCTCCATCGTTTTTATATAGACAATTTATATTTATTTATTACCAAACGAATCATCTTTGCCGGTATTTCTCAGGGAATTGCCTGGTTTGACAGACATGTGATAGACGGAGCTATGAACCTGACGGCGACGGTGACTCAAAAAGTAGCTTACTGCATACGGGGCTTACAATCGGGGCAAATACAGCAATATGCTTTTGTTTTCCTGATAGGGACTTTATTGATCGTCGTGTGGATGGTCTTTTTATAAGAGAACAGGACTTGAGAAGGGAATGAGGGAAAAAGAACGAATTTATTAAAATCGAAAAGGATGAATTTTTTATCTTTATTTGTAGGGATACCGGTAGTCATGATGCTGGGGTTATTGTTGGCCGGAAATTTAAAGCAAATCCGGGCGGTTATGGTCGCAGGTGCCACGGCTTTACTTGCCTTGGCTGTGATGTTGACTATTATGTATCTGGGAGAAAGAAGTGCCGGAAATACCGCTCAAATGTTATTTCGGGCGGATGTTTTGTGGTTTGCTCCTTTCAATATTCACTATGCTGTGGGGGTAGATGGTATTTCCGTAGTTATGCTTTTACTTTCGGCTGTGATCGTATTTACCGGAACATTTGCCTCCTGGCGGATGGCGATGCAGCAGCGGGAATATTTTATGTGGTTTTGTCTATTGGCAACGGGCGTCTTCGGCTTTTTTATCTCCATCGATTTATTTACGATGTTTATGTTCTACGAAATCGCCTTGATTCCGATGTATTTGTTGATTGGTGTATGGGGGAGCGGGCGGAAGGAATATGCCGCAATGAAGCTGACTTTGATGCTGATGGGAGGATCGGCTTTTCTTTTGGTCGGAATTTTGGGTATTTATTTCCATTCAGCTCCGGCTGGGGGAACTTACACTATGAATTTATTGGAAATTGCGCAATATAGGATCCCGATGGAAGCTCAGCGATTATTTTTTCCTTTGACATTTATCGGTTTTGGCGTATTGGGAGCTTTATTTCCTTTCCACACCTGGTCGCCGGATGGGCATGCTTCTGCTCCGACCGCCGTTTCCATGTTGCATGCGGGAGTTTTAATGAAGCTCGGAGGTTATGGTTGTTTTCGCGTAGCTATTTACCTGATGCCGGAAGCTGCTAAAGAATTGTCCTGGATTTTTATCCTTCTGACCGGTATCAGTGTGGTGTATGGAGCTTACAGCGCTATTGTACAAAAGGATTTGAAATACATCAATGCTTATTCTTCTGTGAGCCATTGCGGTTTGGTATTGTTTGCCATTCTGATGTTAAACCAGACGGCTATGACGGGAGCTGTGCTACAGATGCTGTCGCACGGATTGATGACGGCTTTGTTTTTTGCTTTGATCGGCATGATCTATTCCCGTACTCATACCCGTTTGATTACAGAAATGGGTGGTTTGATGCGTATTATTCCTTTTTTGGGTGTCGGATATGTAATCGCCGGACTGGCTTCCCTCGGATTACCGGGATTAAGTGGTTTTGTGGCGGAGATGACTGTTTTTGTAGGTGCTTTTGAACAGGCGGATACCTTTCACCGGGTTATGACGATTCTGGCGGCTACTTCTATCGTCATCACAGCGGTATATATATTGAGGGTGATCGGAAAATTATTGTATGGAAGTGTAGTCAATCCGGCTCATCAGCAATTAAAAGATGCCACCTGGGATGAACGCCTGGCTGTCATCGGACTGATGTTGGCTGTTGCTGCTGTAGGGCTGGCTCCTCTATGGATATCCGATATGATTAGCGATAGCATGGTTACAGTTGTGGAACAATTGGCAAAATAAAATAGCAGGGAAAGAGAGAGGACGGAAAAGTTATGAACGTTTGGAAGGATTAAGGTTATGGATTTCGGAAATTTATTGTATTTGAAAGAAGAGATATCACTGATTCTAGTGATGGTACTTTTATTACTTTTCGATTTGTTTTGTACGGGTAAAATCCGCCGTTATTTTCAGCTAACGGCTTGTGTGCTGATGGCCGTACATACGTTGATTCATTTGGATCCAATGCCCGACGGACAGGCTTTTGGAGGCATGTATATCAATTCTCCTATATTGTCGGTGGTAAAGACCATCCTGAATGTGGGGACGTTAATTATTTTTATGCAAGCCCGGAATTGGTTGAGCCGGGAGAGTACTTCTATCAAACGGGGTGAATTTTATGTGCTGACGCTTTCTACTTTATTGGGAATGTACTTTATGATCTCCTCGGGTAATTTTTTACTGTTTTTTATCGGGCTGGAGACGGCTTCCGTTCCGATGGCCGCTTTAGTAGCTTTCGACAAATACAAGCATAATTCTGCAGAAGCCGGTGCCAAATACATACTTTCGGCCGTTTTTGCCTCGGGATTAATGCTGTATGGGATTTCTCTGATTTATGGAACGACGGGGACATTGTATTTTGAAGATATTCCTGCAGGAATTGACGGTTGTCCGTTACAGATCATGGCTTTTGTCTTTTTCTTTGCCGGTATGGGATTTAAAATCTCCTTAGTGCCTTTTCATCTGTGGACGGCAGATGTGTATGAAGGAGCACCGACGAGTGTCACTTCTTATTTATCGGTGATTTCGAAAGGATCGGCTGTATTTGTATTGATGATGATTCTGGTAAAAGTATTCGCTCCGATTGTGGAACAATGGCAAATGATGCTCTATGGTCTAATCGTCCTGACGATTAGCATTGCCAATCTTTTTGCCATCCGTCAGCAGAATTTAAAGCGATTTATGGCTTTTTCTTCCATTTCTCAGGCGGGTTATCTCATGTTGGGAGTTATTGCCGGCTCGGCTCAGGGAATGAGTGCTTTAGTCTATTATGTATTGGTCTATCTTTTTTCCAATTTAGGTGTTTTTGGGGTAATTTCCATTATAGAACAGCGCAGTGGAAAAGTACGTATGGAGGATTATAACGGTTTATACCGGACCAATCCCCGTTTGAGCATCGTCATGATGCTGTCTTTGTTTTCCTTGGCGGGGATTCCTCCTTTTGCCGGCTTTTTCAGTAAGTTCTTTATCTTTATGTCGGCGGCGGGAGAAGGGTTTTATCTGTTGGTTTTACTGGCTTTAGTCAATACCATTCTCTCCCTTTATTATTATCTGCTGATTGTAAAAGCCATGTTTATCAATTCGAATGAGTCGCCGATAGCAACTTTCCGTTCCGATAATTATACCCGGGTAAGCCTGATCGCCTGTTTGTTGGGCGTATTGGCACTGGGTATCTTCAGTATGATATACGACCGGATTTCGCTTTTAGCTTTCGGATTATAGCGAATACGTTATTTTTTACGTTTCATCAGCCAGCGTAAATAGAAGGGACGGGCGAGATACCAGGTGACAGAGAGGCCTTCCCGGACAATTGCCAGATAATAGGGAAGATTGTCGGTAACATGTTTCCAGAAATGAGGTTTTTCTGCCTCTAACTTTTCGGCTTTTGTTTTCCGGTGAGGGAAAAATATATTGCTTATACCGCTAAAAATGAGGTGTCCGGAATGGTGCCGTATCTGCTGCCATTGTTCGCGGACTTGTTTTTCCTCCAGGCGGCTTTGGCGGCGTAATTCCAGCTTAGTGGCGATTAGTTCCTGCAGTGGAGTCAGGTGTTTCTGACGGACTGTTGTGGGTTGTTTCTGTGTCGTCTCCATCGTCTTTATCTTCTTCTTCTTTCTGTTGTATAGCACCGATTACGATATTCATAATACCGATCTGAATGCTCTTTTTGCTGTAATAGGCGATAATGAACAGGAGAATGTAAATTCCTGCTACTATCAGGAATCCTAATGAGATACTGTTTAGCACCTCCCCCAGGAAAAAAGCCAGGGTAAAGAAAAGAAACAGTACGGCAAAAAGAGCCAGTAACATCAGGATAAGGCTGTGCGAAAGGATCGCGATAATCCTCGCGACCCTCTCGTAAGCATTTAACTTAAAGAGCTCGATTTTCAATCCGATAAAAGAAGAAAGTCGTTCTTTAAATTCATTCAGAATTTTTTCGGGTTCTTTTCCCATACCTTTTTAATAGGTTTTTCCTGTTGAGGGATTGTTTAAATTCTGGCTTTTGTAATCAGAAGAAGCAGCGGTTTTGTTGGCTTTTTCATAAGCTGTTTCACCGTATGCATTGGCTTTTTCTTTGGCTCTTTCGCCGAATTCTTCAGCTTTTTCTTTGGCTTTATGACCGAATTCGTGAACACCGTCTTTTACTTTTTCGCTAACTTCTTCCAATTCTCTTTTGATTGTCCCTTTGTTTTTGATAATCAAATAAGTGGCACATGCTCCGATAAGAGCACCAAATAGCATGCCTGACATTAAATGTGAACCTTCGTTTCTCATGACTTTGTTGTTTTAAGTTTGATACCCTATCAACGATACAGAAGGCAGAAAAGTTTAGCTTTTAATATAATTTTAGGAAGATTAGAGACCTGTTAGGAATTGCAAAGATATTTTACACAAACTTTTGATCTTGTCCAGATAATATTAACTTTGCGTTACTTTAGCATAGAGGGGTGCTTGTACTCGGGACAGGCTGAGATTATACCCATCAAACCTGAAACGGATAATGCCGGCGTAGGGAATGCAGGTAAAGAGCTTGTTGAAAGCAAAGCTGCTTCTGTGCACAATTATTATTTAATCACAAAATTCTTTCACATGGAAAAAATTGTATCCCGAGGAATTATTGATTCCTATTTTGCCAAATTGAAGAATAATTTGGATATAGACGTAGCTATTGTGGGAGGAGGGCCTTCTGGTTTGGTAGCTGCTTATTATTTGGCGAAAGCCGGTAAAAAGGTAGCTTTGTTTGACCGGAAACTGGCTCCCGGAGGCGGAATGTGGGGCGGAGCTATGATGTTTAACGATATTATTGTACAGGAGGAAGCTATGCCCATTGTCCGGGAACTGGGCGTTTCTTACCGGGCTTACGAGCAGGGAACCTATGTCATGGATTCTGTCCATACGACTTCTGCCTTGATTTATCAGGCTACCAAAGCCGGAGCGACGCTCTTCAACTGTTATACCGTAGAGGATGTCGTATTTAAGAACGAACGGGTAGCCGGTGTGGTGGTCAACTGGGCTCCTGTACAGCGAGAAGGCATGCATGTGGATCCGCTGACTATTATGGCTAAAGCCGTTCTGGATGGTACGGGGCATGATTGTGAGGTTTCCCGGACGGTAGCCCGTAAAAATGGCATTCGCTTGAACACTCCTACCGGAGACGTTATCGGAGAAAGATCATTATCGGTGGAAGAGGGAGAACGGACGACAGTGGAAAATACCAAAGAAGTCTATCCCGGTCTGTATGTTTCCGGAATGGCGGCCAACGGGGTCAGCGGCAGTTTTCGCATGGGGCCCATCTTCGGCGGTATGCTGATGTCCGGTAAAAAAACAGCTGAACTCATCCTTGAAGCTTTGCAATAAGCCGTAAATTCATAAATTATTAAGTCGGTGGCCTGTTAAGGATGAAGTTGACTCATTTATAAAATGCTCTGTCCATTTGAGGAATATCTGTTCTCCCTGTTTGGATAGAGCATTTTTTATTTTTCTTTTCCCGATCGGGCATAAATTTTTATCTACCTGAATTGCAGGGAGGTGTTTTTAAATCTTGCTGTGGTATAGTTTAAGGGAATTTAAAGGATTCGTTTGTTTTAAACCATTCTCCGGGACTTTTCGTAAAATGTTTATATCGGTTTTTTAATAAATGTTATAAACAGAAAGTATATGAGTAAAATTACGGAATTGTTAGGAGACAAACAGGAATATTACCTGGAGCATGTCTGTACCACGATTGATAAACATTTGATCCATGCGCCTTCCCTTCATTTTATAGACGAGGTGTGGGTACCTTCCGACCGCAGTATTCCCGTGTTGAATAGTCTTCATGCCCTTTATCAGCACGGACGTCTGGCCGGTACCGGTTATCTTTCCATCCTACCGGTGGATCAGGGGATAGAGCATACGGCTGGTGCTTCTTTTGCTCCGAATCCCTTGTATTTTGATCCGGAGAATATCGTTCGTCTGGCTATAGAAGGCGGGTGTAATGCTGTGGCTTCTACGTTTGGAGTATTGGGATCGGTAGCCCGTAAGTATGCCCATAAAATACCCTTTATTGTAAAGATTAACCATAACGAATTGCTGAGCTTCCCGAATACATACGACCAGATTTTATTTGGAACCATCGATGAGGCTTGGAACTTAGGTGCAGTGGCCGTCGGAGCAACGATTTATTTCGGCTCTCCGGAAAGCCGTCGGCAGATTATAGAGATAGCCAGAGCTTTTGAATACGCCCATCAAAAAGGTATGGCTACTATTTTGTGGTGCTATCTCCGGAACCCGGGTTTCAAAAAAGACGATAAAGATTATCATACAGCTGCTGACCTGACTGGACAGGCAAATCACTTGGGGGTTACAATAGAAGCCGATATTATCAAACAAAAACTACCCGAGAACAACGGAGGCTTTACCGCTTTGCATTTTTCGAAATCCGACCCCCGGATGTATTCTTTATTGAGTAGCGATCATCCCATCGATATGTGCCGCTATCAGGTTGCGAATTGTTATATGGGCCGGGCCGGTTTGATTAATTCGGGAGGAGAATCCCATGGAGAAACCGATTTACAGGAAGCTGTCATTACGGCGGTGATTAATAAAAGAGCCGGCGGAATGGGATTAATCAGCGGACGGAAAGCATTTCAGAAGCCCATCAGTGAAGGCGTACGCCTGCTGAATGCGATACAGGACGTATACTTGGATACCAGTATAAAATTGGCTTAATATTAAAAAGTTGAACGTTGTATACTGCTTGAAGTTATTGGGTTTCTTCGGCTGAATAAACGTTCAACTTTTTAGCGGGTATCGCTTTGATTATTTTTTCTTGCCTTGGTTGGCAACTGCTTCCATCATTTTCCGAATTTCTTCCGGGTCTCCCAGGAAATAATCCTGTTGTAAATTTAATTCGTCGTCGAATTCAAATACATAAGGGACAGCTGTGGGTAAATTTAAAGTTACAATTTCTTCGTCGGAAATATTTTTTAAATACTTAATGATTCCTCTCAGACTGTTTCCATGGGCGACAACCAAAATTTGTCCAAAATGTTGTAAACTAGGAGCGATGACTTCTTTCCAATAGGGTAAACTACGCTCTACCGTATCTTTCAGGGCTTCCGTCAAAGGCAGATGTTCTCCTTGTATTCCCATGTAACGGATATCCAGACGGGGATTCCGGGGATCGTCTTCCCGTAAAGCCGGAGGAGCAATGTCGTAACTGCGGCGCCAGATTTTTACTTGCTCCTCTCCGTATTTTTCCGCTGTTTCGCTTTTATTCAGCCCTTGTAAGGCACCGTAATGTTTTTCATTTAAACGCCAGGTTTTTTCCACCGCTATCCAGTCCAGGTCCATCCGGTCCAATACGATGTTCAATGTCTTGATAGCCCTTTTCAGGTAAGAAGTGTAAGCTTTTTCAAAGACAAAACCTTTTTCTTTCAGCAAATTGCCTGCCTTGATTGCTTCTTCTGTGCCTTTTTCTGTCAGGTCTACATCTGTCCAACCCGTGAACCGGTTTTCCTTATTCCAGGTACTTTCTCCGTGACGGAGTAATACTAATTTCTTCATCTTTCTTGTTCTTTTAAAGTTTGTTTTCCGCCTTCATTCTGGTTTTACAAATCGTTTATTTTTCTTCTCAACCTTATGAAATACATACGATTTTCTGTTTAAATGGTTTACCCTTTTGTTGGGAAGGCCGGGATTAAAAAATAAACAGGCTCTTTTTTCCAAGCTGTAGAGTGAAGAAAGACCGTCTTTTTTCGGTGTATGTACCAATCCTATTTATAAGGATTTAAAGTATTTATTGAAATAGAGTAATTGGTATTCGATAGCATTCTTCCAGTAACTGAAGGTATGCGAACCGGGCCGGATAATGTAATCGTGCGGAATCCGATAGTAGAGCAGTTTTTCATGTAATCTCTGGTTTACTTCATAGAAAAAATCACTGGAACCGCAATCGATGATCAAAGCCAGTTGACCCGTTGGGGCTTTGTATGGCAATTGGTTGATGACAGTGTGTTGTTCCCATATTTCCGGATTTTTTTCATAACTACCCAAGTAGTCTTTCATATGCCAACTATGGGGGAAAGGGCGAATGTCTACTCCTCCGCTCATGGAACCGGCTGCTCCATAGAGGTCAGGATGACGGAAAGCCAGCCAGAGAGCACCGTGACCGCCCATACTGTAACCGGTAATGGCCCTTCCTTTCGGAGAAGCAATACTTCGGTAGTTTTTGTCAATATAATCGGTTAGTTCCTGACTGATATAGGTTTCATAGCGGCTGCTGGAATCGACGGGGCTATCCCAATACCAACTGTTGGATCCGTCGGGACAGACAAAAATCATTCCCCATTCAGTCGCTAATTCCGGAAGGCGTGGTTGGGTTTCCTTTATCCAACTGTCGTATCTGCCTCCGTGTCCATGTAGTAAATAGACTACCGGATAACTTTGCTTTTTGTTTTTTTCATAATCCTGAGGAAGTATGATGACATTTTTAATTTCTTTTTTCATTGAAGGTGAAAGGATGCGAATTGTGTCGACCTTTTGTGCAGAAAGAGTATAAAATAATGTACACAGAAAAAGAACAAGGAAAGAAAATTTGATTTTCATGGATATTTAATTTAAATATTTATGCCAATAATTCGATATAATTACCTTCGGGGTCTAAAACGGCACTTTCGTAATATCCGTCTCCGGTGGTACGGGGTTCACTGGCTATTGTATAGTCTGCTTTGCGTAAACGTTCTGTCAATTGGTTTACGGCTTCTTTACTGCCCAAAGAAAGAGAGAGATGGGCCAGTCCTTTGGTAAAACCTCTTTTTCCGGTATTTTCGCCGATATCCGGTCGATGCATTAATTCTATGCGACTTTGACCCGGTCCGAAAGAAAGGAAATAGGAAGCGTACTGTTTTTTCGGATTGACGTATTTCTCTCCACAACTGACATTGAAGTAAGTTCTGTAGAATTGCCGCATCTTTTCCAGATCGTCAACCCAAATAGCGATGTGTTCGATTTTCATTTTTTTATTCAATGATTTAAAAAGGGAATTCGGATTATTTTTTGTTTATGACGATATCGAATTGGTCGTATGTTGCAGTACGCCAGGCAAATTCGGCTGTGGTAGGGGATACGGCAAACAAAGGGGAAAAAGTCTTTACTTTGATGGTTTTTCCGTCGGGCATGAACTCCAGTATCCGTAGCCAGCCGTCTCCTCCGTTTCCGAACCATTGTTTGTCGGCGGTCTGTGCATTAAACATCATTTGCGGGACATATTCTCCCTTACTGTTCCTATCTTCCCGGTAACTTACAGTTCCCTCTAAATCGGTAATTTCACAAGCATGTCCGCAAATTAGCAAATCGATATTGGGAGTCGGGTAAATCAGTTTCTCCCAGATCGCTTTGCCGTAATTGGCAGGGGTCATTTTATAATTTTCTTTTTCAAAAATACTCCCGTCGATTTCCAGATAAGAATGGGTAAGAACAATGATTTTGTGGGCTTTATAACGTGGGGAATCCGCCAATTTCTTAGCCCAGTGCAAAGCTTCTTCCCGGGGGGCAAATTCCAGGGAGATGACTAAAATTTTACCCCAGGTGTCGGTATCAAATTCATAAGCAGCATTTTCAAGAGTCGGAAGTTCGAAAGCATTTTTAGCGGTGCTGACCAGACAGTCTTTCCAGCAGGCATTTTTTTCTACCGGGAAATACTCCGGGAAATGACAAAGGCGATTCTCCGCTTTCTCGTAACCGTAATCGTGATTTCCGGTGCAAATGATATAAGGAAGGCGATTGTCCAGACAGCTGAAGGAACGGGCAGCCGCTTCCCATTGCTGGGTACTTGTCTGGTCGCCGTTTCTGTTATTCGGTACGGGCCATTCATTTTGTTCGACCAGATCCCCTGTGCAAAGGACGGCTTTTATAGCTAACTTTTTCCGGTTAAGAGCGCACCAACGGGTCATAAGCTCAAACAAAGGTTGGTTCGCTTCGAATTTAATATAAGATTGAGGATCAGGCAGCAAAATCATCGAAAAGGAATTTTCGTTTTCAAGAGTCGGGGTGACCGGATAAATTTGTGCCTGTGATATTCCGGAAAAGCATAAGAAACAGATTAAAATCAGGTTTTTCATGATATCATTTTTATTCATTGAATCTTTCAAAGGTAATAGGAATTTTTAATTAAATGAGGTTATCGGAAATGGAAGTTTTGAATTTTGCCGGGAATTGTTTGGGCATACCGGATAGGTCTAGAGAGGAATTTGAAAACTTATTATTTTCTTGGGATATAGTCTTTTAATGTCTTAAAAGTCATTTAAATGACTCTTTTTCGGTCGGCGTGAATTCTGCTGTAAACGGTTTGTTTTTTTGTACAGAATTATTATTTTTACGAGAAGAACAAAAACAGAGAGAGGTAAAGGAGGGAGAGCGAATCGATATACGAACTCAACTATGAAAAATCTTTTTTTATTTTTAATATTATCTGTTCTTACCGGAGGAAAAAATTATACACAGGCCGCTTCTTCCCGGGATGCTATCGTTTATCAGGAAAAGGACGTTCGCTTTACAATGCTTGCAGAGGGGGTGGTTCGTATGGAATGGAGTCCTTCCGGACAGTTTGTGGATGCACCTTCTTTTGTGGTTGTGCAGAGAAATTTACCGGTTCCGGAATATAAGGTTTGCCATAAAGGAGAGTGGGTCCTTATAAAAACGGCTAAAATGGAGGTGAAATATAAAAAACATAGCGGTAAGTTTACTTCCGATAATCTGATGATAAAGGCTGTAAACGGGTTAAAGCCTTTTTGTTGGAAACCCGGGATGCAACAGAAAGATAACCTGAAAGGAACTTTCCGGACATTGGACGGTTATGATGGGAATTATAGTACTTATAAAAACCAGGAAATGCCGTTGGAAGACGGGCTTTTGGCCAGGGATGGGTGGACATTGATTGATGATTCGGCTGATTTCCTATTTGATGATTCCGATTGGCCCTGGGTCAAAAAAAGAGAGGTTGGAGAGGGACAGGATTGGTATTTTATGGCTTATGGAAATGATTACAAAGGAGCCTTGAAAGATTTTACCCTGTTTGCCGGTAAGGTTCCGCTTCCCCCTCGTTACGCATTCGGCTATTGGTGGTCGCGTTACTGGAGTTATTCGGATAAAGAAATCCGGCAGTTGATCGATAATTTCCGTCATTATCAACTTCCTTTAGACGTGTTGGTCGTGGATATGGACTGGCATTACACAGAAAAAGGAAAGGGCGGTTGGACCGGATGGACGTGGAATCGCCGTTTATTTCCGGACCCGGTTAAATTTTTAAGACATTTGAAAGATAGAGGGTTGAAAGTGACTTTAAACCTTCATCCGGCCGGGGGTGTAGCTGCCTACGAAGAGCAATATCCGGCTATGGCGGAATGGATGGGGATAGATTCCGCTTCCGGGGCGACTCTTCCCTGGACTGTATCTGACAAAAAATATATGCGAGGCATATTTGATATTGTGCTCCGGCCGATGGAGAAAGCAGGGGTGGATTTCTGGTGGCTGGATTGGCAACAATGGCTGACAGATAAAAAGGTGGAGGGTTTGAGTAATACCTGGTGGATTAATTACGCCTTTTTCTCTGATATGGAACGTATGCGCGACACACGTCCTTTATTGTATCATCGTTGGGGCGGACTCGGAAATCACCGTTATCAGATCGGGTTTTCGGGAGATGCTATTATTTCCTGGAAATCTCTGGCTTTCCAGCCTTATTTTACAAATTGTGCATCGAATGTATTATATGGTTATTGGAGCCATGATATCGGAGGGCATATGTTTAAAAAAGGGGATAAACAGGAATTGGATCCGGAATTATTTACCCGTTGGATGCAATACGGTGTATTTACTCCTGTCTTTCGCACCCATTCAACCAAAAATGCCGTGTTAAACAAAGAGATCTGGAATTTTAAAGGCGAGTATTTTGAGGCCTTGAGGAATGCTGTGCTCTTGCGGTATCAATTGGTACCTTACATTTATACTATGGCTCGTGAGACCTATGAAAACGGCCTTTCTGTGTGTCGGCCTCTGTATTACGATTATCCGGAATCCGAGGAAGCTTACCGTTTTGAAAAGGAATATATGTTCGGGGAGAATCTCCTGATCGCTCCGATTGTAGAACCCATGCAGAAAGGTTATGCAAAGCTGGAAGTATGGTTACCGGGCGGTAGCGATTGGTACGAATGGTCTACAGGCACGCTTTTGAAAGGCGGGCAAATCGTGGAACGTTCGTTCGGGCTAGCGGAATATCCGGTATATATAAAAGCCGGATCTATTCTTCCTTTGTACGATCGCGTCGAAAACCTGAGCAGAAATGATGAAGAAATCGTCCTCACCGTTTTTCCCGGACAGAGAGGGTCTTTCCGTATGTATGAAGATAATGGAAACGATAAACATTATGCCCGGGAGTATGCTTATACTCCTTTGTCTGTAGAACAATCGGGGTCGGATTTAACGGTTACAATCGGGGCCCGGGAAGGACATTACCGGGATATGCCGGCAGAACGCTCCTTTAAAATAAAAATCCTCGGTTCTGTCGTTCCGGAACAGCTTACCGTAAACGGACAGACCGTGGCGTACGAATATCTGGGAGAAGAACTGGCTGTTGTAATTCCTTTACCGGAAAAATCGTGTGCGAAGGAAAAAGTCGTCCAAATTCGTTATCCGGCCTCCCGGACGGAAGTAAACGACGGTCTTATCGGGCAATTCCGGCGGCTATCCAAAGCTATCAGTGCTTTAAAATTCCGGGATGCAGGCATAGTCTTGAATGAAGCCTTGGGGACACTGGAATCTACGAGTGTAGCTTTGGAGTATTTCCCGGAACGCTTTCCTACACTCATCGAACAATTCCGTCAAAATTATCGCCAATTGCCTCACATTCTTACAGAGCAACAACTGAGCGAAGCAGACCGTCGTTGGTTTCTGGAAACAGTAGGATGGGAAGAAAAAGAATAGCCTGTAGATATAAAAAATCAAATTTTGTATAATTTACACAGTAGGGACGTGCCCTATTGTGTAAAAAACAAGACATTCAGTTTGACATTACTGAATACAAAAAGCTACCGAAAAATCAGTAGCTTTTTTCTAAAAGTGGAGCAGCAGGGGATCGAACCCTGGTCCAAACACGGAATCCATATGCTTTCTACATGCTTAGTCGCTTATTGATTTTCGACGATGGTCCGGAAAGAGACACCCAAGCCATCGCTTAGCTTCTGAATTTTCACCTTTTGTCCGAAGCAGACTCGGGCTAACCTTATATTGACTGCACCCCGTATGCCGGTCGGAATAAGGTGGGACCACCGGCGGGATGTCTTGTCTCCGTTCCTTGAACAGAGATTAAGCCACCTCTACTATACTTCGATTAGGCAGCAAGAGCGTAATTTTCTTCGCCAATTAATGTTTTGTGTCCGGGATTTACGGGCCGTTTCACTGCTCCCGACATGCTTACATACCTATTCTTCATGCTGTCAAAGCCATGTCTGCCCCTCATCGGTATGAATTACAAAGATAATTATTTAAAGGGAGAAAGGAAAGGTTTTTACTAAAAAACAAGGGAGGACACCAAGATTTTACAAGGGAAAACGAAAGAATATGTTATTTTTTGTAATTTAGGACAAATTTTAAAAGATGAATCCGGAGACTTTTCGTTGGTTTTTGATCATTATGGCGGGAATTGCCTTGGTGGTTTTTATTGCTCTTTATTATGTAAAAGCAGGTTACGGTATATTTTTTGATAAAAAATGGGGGATAGCCATCAACAATAAAATCGGTTGGTTGATGATGGAAGCACCGGTGTTCTTGGTGATGTTGGGATTTTGGTATTTTTCCGACAGGCGGTTGGAGTATGTTCCTCTGGTATTTTTCCTGTTTTTTGAAATACATTATTTCCAGCGTTCTTTTATTTACCCTTTTTTATTAAAAGGAAGAAGTAAGATGCCTTTGGGGATTATGAGTATGGGAATATTTTTCAATTTATTGAACGGGACGATGCAGGGAGAGTGGATATTTTATCTTTCTCCTGCGGATCGGTACACGCTTGATTGGCTGACGACGCCTCAGTTTATTATAGGGAGTCTTTTGTTTTTTGCGGGAATGACTGTGAATATTCATTCAGACTACATTATCCGGCATTTGAGAAAACCCGGAGATACCGGACATTATTTACCTCAGGGCGGTTTTTTCCGTTATGTGACCTCGGCTAATTATTTCGGGGAGATTGTCGAATGGTGCGGTTTTGCCCTATTGACCTGGTCGTGGGCGGGAGCGGTGTTTGCCTGGTGGACCGCTGCTAATTTAATCCCCCGGGCTGATCGGATTTACCACAGGTATCGGGAGATGTTCGGGGAACAAGTGGGGAAAAGAAAGAGGATTATTCCTTTTATATATTGATAAAACAGTGAGAAAATATATGGATTCAAAGCTATTTACACCGGCTAAAATCGGTCCGCTGACTTTGCGTAACCGTACGATACGGGCGGCAGCATTTGAGGGAATGTGTCCCGGAAATGCTCCTTCCGGGATGTTATTTGATTATCATCGGTCGGTAGCTGCCGGAGGAATCGGTATGACGACTTTGGCATATGCAGCTGTCGTTCGGAGTGGTTTATCTTTTCCGCATCAGTTGTGGTTACGGCCTGAAATTATCCCTGACTTACGTAAAATCACGGAGGCTATACACAAAGAGGGTGCGGCGGCTTCTATTCAAATCGGGCATTGCGGAAATATGTCCCACAGGAGCCAGACGGGTTGTCGTCCGATATCGGCTTCTGGAGGCATTAATATCTATTCGCCTACTTTGGTTAGGGGAATGCGGAAGGAAGAAGTCTACGATATGGCTAAATCTTTTGGCCGGGCAGTTCGCTTGGTAAAAGAAGCGGGTTTTGATGCCGTGGAGGTGCATGCCGGACACGGTTATCTGATCAGTCAATTTTTATCCCCTTATACCAACCATCGGAAAGATGAATTCGGAGGGACTTTGGAAAACCGGATGCGTTTTATGAAGTTAGTCATGGGAGAAGTCATGGAAGCTGCGGGGGGAAATCTCGCCGTATTGGTTAAAATGAATATGCGGGATGGTTTTAAGGGGGGAATGGAATTGGATGAGACCTTGGAAGTCGGTCGTACTTTGGAAAAAGAGGGGGCTCATGCTTTGATTCTGAGCGGTGGTTTTGTGAGTAAGGCTCCCATGTATGTGATGCGGGGAAGGATGCCTTTGTATACGATGACTCATTATATGAAATGTTGGTGGTTGAAATGGGGAGTAAGGGCTGTAGGGCGTTTTATGATTCCGGATGCTCCTTTTGAAGAGGCTTACTTTTTACCGGATGCTGTCAAATTTCGGGAAAATTTGAAATTACCTTTGGTATACGTAGGTGGTTTGGTTTCCCGGGAAAAGATAGAGGAAGTGTTGAATAAAGGATTTGAATTTGTGTCTATGGCGCGGGCCTTACTGAACGAGCCAGATTTTGTAAATCGGATGCAAAGAGAGGAAAATGCCCGTTGTAGCTGTGAGCATACCAATTATTGCATTGCCCGGATGTACTCCAGAGAAATGGCTTGCCATCAGCATTTGTCTGATTTATCATCCCGGATTTTGAAGGAATTAAAAAAATAGAGAAATATGCAAAATCAATGGGCTCTTATCACCGGGGCGAGTTCCGGGATTGGTTTTGAATATGCAAAAGTATTGGGGGAACGGAAATATAATCTGGTGATTGTGAGCAATGAACAGCAGGCGATCCAGGAGAAAGGGCAGTGGTTGAAAGAAGAATACAAAATAGAAGTGTTTCCGGTATACCTGGATTTGGCTTTGCCGGAAGCTGCCCGGCAGCTTTACGCTTACTGTCAGGAGAAATCCCTGGAAGTGGAAGTACTGATTAATAATGCCGGTATGTTTTATTTCGGGGAAGTGTTGGATCAGAAATCCGCACAAGTAGAAAAGATGGTATTGCTTCACTTATTGACGCCTACTATGCTTTGTCGTTTGTTTGGAGCGGATATGAAAAAGCGGGGGCGGGGTTATATTTTAAATATGTCGTCTATGTCTGCCTGGTTACCTTATCCGGGAATCGCTTTGTATGCTTCTACCAAACGTTATCTGAAAAGCTTTTCGCGGGCTTTCCGATCGGAACTATACGGATCCGGAGTCAGTGTCACCACCTTATGTCCGGGAGGTGTGGCGACCAATCTGTATCATTTGAGTGAGCGTATGCAAAAATTGGCTATTCGTTTGGGATTTATGATGCGTCCCGGGAAGTTGGCACGGAAAGGGATCCGGGCGATGTTCCGGGAAAGAGCTATGCGGATGCCGGGTTTTTTAAATCATTTGTTTTTGCCTTTGCTTTTACTTTTGCCGGCGGGTTTTGTGAGGTGGACGATGCGGAAAAGCGGACTTTTACCTAAAACGAATCAGAAATAAGTATGTATATTGTTACGGGTGCTAACGGGGGTATTGGGAAAGCTATCACGGAAGCTTTGGCAAAGTCCGGCTGCCGGGTTGTAATGGCTTGCCGGAACAGACAGAGGGCGGAACAGGTCCGGCAACAAATCGTCAGTTTAAGCGGAAATTCGGGAATAGAAATAGAGGAACTGGATCTGGCTTCTTTTGCTTCGGTTAAAGAGTTTGCAGCTCGGCTATTACAAGGGGGAGAAAAAATAGAAGCTTTGATAAACAATGCAGGTGTCATGTGTCAGGAGTTCGGCCTGACCGAAGACGGTATGGAACAAATGTTGCAAGTCAACTATGCTTCGCCTTGGTTGCTGACGCGTCTGTTACTTCCAGCTTTGGCAGAGGGAGGACGCATTATCAATACTTCTTCCTGTACCTATCGGCTGGGTAAAACAGATGAACATTTTTTCGACGTAACGGCTGAAAATTATGGACTTTTTAAAATATATGGCCGTTCTAAATTGGGCGTATTGATGTTTACGGCCGAACTTGCCCAGCGGTTGGAGGGGAAAAAAATCACTGTCAATGCTGTAGATCCCGGTGTGGTAGACACGGGTATGATTACGATGCACCGTTGGTTTGACCCTTTAACCAATCTCTTTTTTCGTCCTTTTATAAAAAGTCCGGAAAGGGGAGCTGCAACTTCCTTATATCTGGCATTATCGGAAGCGGGAAGGGCGGTCAGTGGAGGCTTTTGGATAAACCGGCATCTCCGGAAAATGCCAAAAGATGTCATACCACAGGAAGCCCGGGGAAAACTTTGGGAATTGACAGAAAGAAAATTGAAAAAATATTTAGAGAAGTGAATCCTTCAGCAAGCCAGTGTATGTTCCAATAAAATTTTCAGCCCGATCCCCATCAGAATAAGTCCACCGATAAATTCTACATTTACCCATTTTATCTTTCCAAAATGAAAACCGCAGCATACTCCGGACAGGGATAAAATAAATGTAATAAAAGCAATGATCAGCACCGGCAGGAAAATACCTGTTTTCAGAAATGCGAAACTGATACCAACAGCCAGGGCGTCGATACTCGTAGCTATTCCCAGAGTCAATAAGGTTTTATCGGATAAAGAAGAAAAGGAAGAATTTTCCGTTTTAAAAGATTCGTAAATCATTTTACCTCCCAGATAAGAGAGGAGTAAAAAAGCAATCCAATGATCGTAATCGGAAATGTATTTGCTGAAATTAATGCCTAAAGCCCAGCCCAGTAAAGTCATCCCTCCCTGAAATCCTCCCATAATAAATGCCATTTTCAAAGACTTCCGGATGCAGAATTTTTTCATAAAAATTCCGCCACTGATGCAAACAGCCAGGCTGTCCATCGAAAGACCTAGTGCAATTAAAATAATCGTCGCGTATCCCATGACATACAGTTGAGTATACAAAAATAATCAAAAATGCTGAATTCAAAAGAAAACGGGAGAGGGAAAAATAGAAACGAATTTTAAAGCAATTGAATAAAAATTAGTAAATTATTTGTACAGGATTCACTTTATGACTATTTTTACAAATAATTCGCGACTATATTAAAAATATTTAGATTTACTTGAATGAAAAGGAATCCTATGAAAAATACTGATTTATTACAACTCGGAGCATTGCCCTTAGCTGCTTTAATAGCGGGGTGTGGAGGAAATGCCAAAAAGACAGAAAAATTACCGAACATTGTCGTTATCATGGCGGATGATCTGGGGTATGGGGATATCAGTTGTTACGGAGCTACGGAAATACAAACGCCGGGAATCGACCGTCTGGCCCGGGAAGGTTTAAGGCAGATGAATGGGCATTGTACTTCTGCTACGAGTACTCCGAGTCGCTTTGCCATGCTGACCGGGATGTATCCTTGGCGGGTAGGAGCTGCCATATTGCCGGGAGATGCTCCTATGCTGATTAAAGAGGATATGCCTACATTCCCTAAGATGCTGAAACAGGCTGGTTATGCTACAGGAGTAGTAGGTAAATGGCATTTGGGCTTGGGGAACGGAAATGTAAATTGGAATGAATCGATTACGCCTTCCCCGAATCAGATCGGATTTGATTATTCGTATATCATGGCGGCGACGAACGACCGGGTGCCTACGGTATATGTAAAAAATGGCCGGGTTGTGAATCTGGATCCCAACGACCCGATAGAAGTGAGCTATAAACACAATTTTCCCGGAGAACCGACGGGAAAAGATAACCCGGAATTGCTCCGGATGCATCCGAGCTTGGGACATAATATGTCCATTACAAACGGGATTCCCCGTATCGGTTACATGAAAGGTGGAAAATCGGCACTTTGGGTGGATGAAGAAATGTATAAAGTCTTTTTAGATGAAGCCAAGGAATATGTGAAGGCACATCAACAGCAGCCTTTCTTTTTATACTATGCTTTGCATCAACCGCATGTCCCCCGTTTACCGAATGCAATGTTTGCGGGTAAATCCAAGCTAGGACCTCGCGGGGATGTCATATTAGAGGCTGATTATTGTGTAAGCGAATTTTTGAACTATCTGGATGAACTGAATCTGACAGAGAATACCATTGTTATTTTTACGAGTGATAACGGACCGGTTTTAGACGACGGTTATCAGGATATGGCAGAAGAAATGAATGGAAATCACAAACCGGCTGGTCCTTTCCGGGGATGGAAATGTGATCCTTATGAAGGAGGAGCCCGGATCCCGATGATTGTCCGTTGGCCGGGTAAAATAGAAGCCGGTACGACTTCTGATGCCTTGATTTGTCAGGTCGATTTTTGTCCTTCTTTTGCTGCTTTATTGAATACTTCCTATGAGGTAAAAGATGGAGAGAATCAGATCGATGCTTTATTGGGTAAATCTCCTGAGGGAAGAGAAAATCTGGTATTGGAAGGCTATGGAATAGATTTATGGCTGAAAGAAGGCGACTGGGCGTGTATACCGGAATACACTACCCGCAGAGGTGAAATCGTAGAGGCCAGACTTTACAATTTGAAAGAAGATATAGCACAACAGCACAATTTGGCTTCCGAATATCCGGAAAAAGTAAGAGAAATGACGGAAAAACTTCAATCGATAAAAGCCCGGAATTAGAAAAAGGGAATCAGGAGTTTTTTCATATCTTTGTTTTGAGAAAGCCGGGAAAGTAGCTGAAGATAGTGCTTTTGCGGCTTTCTTTTTTAAAAGAAAAAAGATGGAATTTCGGACGTTTGTGAAATGTGAACCTTCTGTTTGTCAACTGGATTACGACAATTCGATGCTGTTGATGGGATCGTGTTTTACTGAAAATATCGGACAGAAACTGAAATACTTCCGTTTCAGGACAGAGATAAATCCTTATGGGATTGTCTATAATCCTTTGTCGGTGGCAAATGTGTTGAAAATGTTGGAGGAGGGACGTCGTTTTACGGAAAAGGATTTGTGGGAAAATCAAGGGAAATGGGTGAGTTTCTATCATCACGGCAGTTTTGCTGCTTTGGGGAAGGAGGAATGTTTACAGGGCATAAATACCCGTTTAGCCCAGGCAGCAGCTTTTTTAAAACAGACAGACTATCTTTTGATCACGTTTGGAACGGCTTGGGTATACAGGCATCGGGCCACCGGAATAATTGTTTCAAATTGCCATAAGTTTCCGGGAACGGATTTTGAACGCTTCCGGCTTTCTGCAGAGGAGATTGTACAGCTCTATCAACCTTTGCTGGCTGGCCTCAGGGAAAGAAATCCGCGTTTAAAAGTAATATTTACAGTCAGTCCGATACGGCATTGGAAAGACGGAGCGCATGCGAATCAGGTGAGTAAAGCTATTTTATTGCTGGCGACGGAAGCATTGTGCCGGTATGTACCGCAGACTTATTATTTTCCTGCTTATGAAATTCTTATGGATGAGTTGCGGGATTATCGTTTTTATGCAGATGATATGTTGCATCCTTCTTCTGTAGCCATAGAATACATTTGGGAAAAATTCCGGGATACCTGGATTGCACCACGAATTTACGATTTAATGCGTCGGATTGACAAGCTGAACAAAAGTTTGGCGCACCGGCCCTTCCTGGCTGAATCAGCTGAATATTTGAATTTTAAAAAACGCTTATCGGAAGAAATACAAGCTTTAAAAAAAGAAAATCAGAATATCTGGTTTGGATCGGACGAACTTTCTTCTTCCAATTCCTCTGTTTCTTCTGTTTGAGGTTGGGAAAGTTTTTTCAGATCCTGAATCGGGATATCTGTTTTTACCGGATAACAGGCAGGGTATTTGGAACGGATACGCTTTAAAACCGGAATACATTCCAGACGGGAACGAAAATTCCCGGCCCGGATTTTAAAGTCGGGATCGAAATAGTTGAGGTATACAGGTATATCCGGGAATTCCGTTTCAAAATCTGTTTTCATTTGTTGGAGCCGTTCTACTGTATAGTCGTACGAACTACCCGAAAAGATTTGTATCCTGTAACCGGCTGCTGTCTTTTGCTGGCGGTTTTGCTGAATATGAATACGTGTCAATTCGTTTACAGGAGCATTTTCTTTTATTTCAACCTTCCCTCCATTGTCTTCGACAAGAGCTAATTTTTCAAAGATATCGGGTAAAATTTCTACCTGAAGGGTGTCTGTCGTTTCCGGTTCAACGATTTGTGCCGTCAGACTTCCCGAAAAAAGAAAGAGAATGAAAATAAATTTATACATAGGTATCGGGTAATTTGCGACGAAGATAGAAAAATAAAGTAAAATGTCCAAAGGGGTTTTCTAAAAAGGTAAAGTTGTCTGGGATGGAATGAGGAGCATTCCTTTCCAGGAGCAGGTTCGCCTTATGCGGATTGAGAGGATAAAAATTCCTTGACTTCCCTCTGTTTATCGGAATCGTAAGTTTGCCAGCCAAAAGAAGATTGTGCTGATCAGATTTAAAAAGCCATTCCTCTGTAGGAGAAAATCTTTTAGACCTTAATGGTTTTGATACCTTACTGAACAAGTATGGAGGTGGTTTCTTTTATTTAATGTGTAAAAAAAAGTTAATGTTGAATGGGCTCGGTAGAATTATAACAAAAACGAATAAATTTGTTACATCTAATAACAAAAAGGATAAAAGAGATGTGTCAGGTTACAGATGAACAGATTATTGAAATTTTAAGACAGGAGGCTGTTCCTGCTTTAGGATGCACCGAGCCCGTAGCCTGTGCATTAGCTTGTGCCCGTTGTCGGGAAGAATTGGGCGATATACCGGAAGAATTGGAAGTATGGGTAAGTGGAAATATTTACAAAAATGGAATGGGAGTGGGGATTCCCGGGACGGGGATGACGGGACTGCCAATTGCGGCAGCTTTGGGTGCTGTGTGTGGGAGAAGCGAATACGGTTTGGAAGTGTTGAAGGACGTATCGGAAGGAGATAATTTAGAAAAAGCCCGGTGTTTGGTAGAGGCACAAAAGGTGAGAGTAAAAATGAAGCAGGACGCCCCGGATAAATTGTATGCTGAAGCTATTGCCCGAAAAGGAAAAGAGGTAGTTCGGACGGTCATTGTACATGCTCATACCAATATTGTGTGGGTGGAAAAGAACGGGGAGATTTTGTTCCGGAAAGAATATTCTCTGCTTTGTCAGAACAAAAAAGATCGTCCGGAATTGAGTATCGCCCGGATTTGGACATTTATTCACGAAATCGCTTTGGAGAAAATCGAATTTGTTTTGCAGGGGGCTGAAATGAATAAGGCTATTTCGGCGGAGGGCTTAAAAGCCGCTTATGGTCTGCAGATTGGGAGGACTTTAAAAGAAAATATAGAAAAGGGATTGTTGGAAGATGATTTGTTGAATAATGCCTTGATATGGGCAACGGCCGCTTCGGACGCCCGTATGGACGGTTGCGAAAAACCTGTTATGACCAATTCCGGAAGCGGAAATCAGGGGATAACCGTTATATTGCCGGTAGTAGTGGCTGCCGAGCGTTTTGGTTCTTCCCGGGAGCAATTGGCCCGGGCGTTGGCGTTGAGTAACCTGATTGCTGCTCATATTCATTATTATCTGGGGCATTTGTCGGCTTTGTGCGGGATTTTAATTGCCGGTACGGGTTCTGCCTCAGCAATCACTTATTTGATGGGCGGAAATTACGAACAGGTGGTCAATACCATCAAAACCATGTGTTCAAATCTGACAGGGATGATGTGTGACGGTGCTAAACAGGGATGTGCTCTGAAAGTATATTCCGGTGTATCGGCAGCTGTACAGGCAGCATTATTATCTATGCGGGGAATAAAGACGAATAACGACGGTATTATTGAAGACGATATCGAGAAAACTATCCGGAATGTCGGTCTGATTGGTACGGCGGGTATGGAACAAACGGATCGGACGATATTGGAAATTATGACACAGAAAGAAGGGAAGAATTAAAATGTGGAAAGAAAGAGGGGAGGCTTTTGTAAATATACATACCCATCGCCGGGAAGGAGAGATTTATATATTGGATATCAGCGACGGAAAAGTAAGCCGGGAAGGGGAATTGTGTTCCTATGGCCTGCATCCTTTGTATATCCGAGGGGAGGAACAAATCGTACAACTGGAAGTTTTTGCCCGGGAAAGTAGAATCGTTGCTATAGGAGAAGCCGGTCTGGACCGGAATTCAGAAGTTACTATGGAAATGCAAATAAGATGGATGGAACAGGAAATCCTGTTGTCGGAAAAATACGGTTTACCGCTGATTATCCATTGTGTGAGAGCTTATCCTGAATTACTGGCGCTGTATAAAAAGTTTCATCCCCGTCAAGCATGGATCATTCACGGCTATAACAATAACAAAGAAATTTTAGGGCAACTTTTGGAACACGGATTTTATATCTCCGTGGGGAAAAAAGTGTTTATCGAACAATCTAATATTTCCCGTTTTCTTTCATTCATTCCCCGGAACCGGCTTTTTATAGAGACGGACGATTCGGATTTCCCGCTTGAAAAAGTATACGAAGAGACTGCTCGGATAAGGGAGATGTCCTTGGAAGAGTTAAAGACCGGAGTATATGGAAATTTTCAGCAGGTATTCGGGAGAAGGGAAGTTTAGAAGAAGGATGGAGAATAGTGAAGGGCATAATCAAACATTAAATACAAATTTCATGAGTGAATGGCTGAGCCGGACGGAATTATTATTGGGAAAAGAAGGTGTAGAAAAATTGAAAAGGGCGCATGTACTGGTGGCAGGTTTAGGAGGAGTCGGAGCATATGCTGCTGAGCAGTTATGCCGGGCGGGAGTAGGAGAAATGACACTTATTGACGGAGATGTGACAGAGATTACAAATAAAAACAGGCAGTTGCTGGCGCTAGACAGTATGCTGGGGCAACCGAAAGCCGATTTAATGGCCAGGCGTTGCCGGGATATCCACCCGGAGATCAAATTGCATATTATCAACGATTTTATCCGGGACGAGCAGATGATCGATGTATTAAAAGCAGCTCCTTACGATTATGTAGTGGACGCTATCGATACGCTGGCCCCTAAAATATTTCTGATTTACCATAGTGTTCATTTAGGTCTACCTGTAGTGAGTTCCATGGGATCGGGAGGAAAACTGGATCCCTCGAAAATTGAAGTGGCGGATATCTCCAAGAGTTATAATTGTAATCTGGCTCGTATGCTCCGCAAGCGTTTACACAAATTGGGAGTTTATAAGGGCGTAAAAGTGGTTTTTTCTTCTGAATTTACAGATCCCTCCGCTATTGTTTTAACCGAAAGCCAAAATAAAAAGTCGAATGTCGGTACGATTTCCTACATGCCTCCTCTGTTTGGATGTTTTATCGCCTCTGTCGTTATCCGGGATTTGCTGGGAGAAGACTATAAAAAAGATGCCTGAAAAATTCCAGGCATCTTTCTATAACTGTTTCTTGTATCAGATCTGATCGAAATCTACGTCAAATTCGCTTTTGGGAGCTTCTGTACTTTTCGTCGGGATTTCTCCGCCGATAGCAGCTTTAATATAATTTACTACTTCGTCCAACCCTTCGCTGAATTTATCAAAGTCTTCCTTGTACAGGAAAATCTTATGTTTTTCAAAATTTTGGGTTCCGTTGTCGTCAAATTTCTTTTTACTTTCCGTAATTGTTAGATAGTAATCGTTGTTACGAGTAGCTTTTACATCGAAAAAATAAGTTCTTTTCCCTGCTCTCACTGCTTTGGAATAGATTTCTTCCCGATCATTCGTTTCCATTCCTTCTTTCTTTTCGTATCCTTCCATTATTGCACAAAATTTTAATTAGACTTTAGCGCTTCAAATGTAGGAAAAAAAGACTATAACCCTAACATTTTTTTAATTTTTTTTACTGTTTGAGAGCAATATAGCGGAAAAAATACTGAATTTTTATTCTTTTTATAAGAAAAATGTATAGAGAATCGAAAGAAAAAGTATTTACAGGTTTGGCAAACCGGGGGAAAAGAAATAAACTTCGGACTAAAAATATGAAACAGATAAAATTAGGTGCGGCTTCTCTGGCTTCTGAAAAGGAGGCTTGACTATTTTAAAAAAGACTATTTTTTATTGATAGGTGTGGTTTGTTTGGCTTTTGTCACAGTCTATGGGGGGGAGGGTCTTAAAACCATTTGTAAACTTATTAAATTTCTCAAGGAGGCAGTCATCAGAAATTATCGTCATTACAATAATTAGATTATCTTTGTACACAATTTCGTATAAAAGTATTAAAATGGAGATAGTAGTAAGCGGAATCCGACCCACAGGGAATTTACATTTGGGAAATTATTTCGGAGCAGTTAAGAATTTTTTAAGGTTACAGGATGAATATAAGTGTTTTTTCTTTATTGCCGACTGGCATTCTTTGACCACTCATCCTCATCCCGGAGATGTGACGACGAATGTACGTAAGATCCTGGCCGAGTATCTGGCTTGTGGCATTGACCCGCAAAAAGCGGCTATATATGTACAAAGTGATGTAAAGGAAATATTGGAATTGTACTTATACCTCAATATGAATGCTTATCTGGGGGAATTGGAGCGTGTCACCTCTTTCAAAGAGAAGGCCCGGAAGCAACCCGATAATGTAAATGCAGGTTTATTGACTTATCCGACGTTGATGGCCGCAGATATTATTATACATAAAGCGGATAAAGTACCGGTAGGAAAAGATCAGGAACAAAATATGGAGATGGCCCGGAAGTTTGCCCGTCGTTTTAATATGATTTATGGGGTCGAATTTTTTAAAGAACCTCAGTCTTATTCTTTTGGAGGAGAGGCTATAAAAGTACCGGGCTTGGACGGTTCCGGGAAAATGGGTAAATCGGAAGGAAATGCCATCTATTTGATTGACGATGCGGCGACGATCCGGAAGAAGGTGATGAAAGCGGTGACGGATAGCGGGCCGACTGTTCCGAATAGTGCAAAACCGGAACCCATTGAAAATTTATTCCGGATGTTACAGATTGTTTCTTCGGCAGATACTTATAATTATTTCAATGAAAAATACAATGCCTGTGAGATTCGTTACGGGGATTTGAAAAAACAGTTGGCAGAAGATATTATTCGTTTTACAACTCCTATCCGGGAGAAGATATTGGCGATTTCAGAAGATGTGGCTTATATGGACCGGGTTGCTGCGGAAGGAGCGGAAAAGGCCAGAGCCAGTGCCGAGAAAACGATACAGGACGTAAGGCATATTATCGGGTTTAGATAGAATTTGAAGGGTACTGACGGATACAGAGGAAAAGGAAGAAAAAGGGGGAGGGTTGAAGTGAGTAGGCAAAAATAAGGAAGTATGTACGAATATTTAAAAGGTTATTTGGTCGAAGCGACTCCTGCTTATGCCGTCGTCGATTGCGGCGGAGTGGGATATTATGTCCATATTTCGGTAAATACTTATTCGAAGATTGCTTCTGGGAAAGAAGTGTGCCTGTATGTGCATTTGATTGTCCGGGAAGATGCTCATTTGTTATATGGTTTTTATAGCCGGGAGGAGCGGACTTTATTCCGGCAATTAATTTCTGTATCGGGTATAGGGGCGAATACGGCCAGTGTTATGCTGAGCTCCATGACGACTGGGGAAATTATCAATGCTGTTCTGACAGAGAATGTGAATACGATAAAGAGTGTAAAAGGGATTGGATTGAAAACGGCTCAGCGTGTCATTATTGAATTGAAGGATAAGGTGGGTGTAGGAAGCGGTACGGAGGAATTTGTATTTACCTCGGGAACTTTAAAAGAAGAGGCTTTGGCCGCCCTTGTTATGCTGGGATTTGTGAAAAATCAGGCAGCTAAGGTGATTGATAAGATATTGGCCGGAGGAAAAGTGACCTCTGTGGAAGAATTAATTAAATTGGCACTGAAGCAACTTTAGAGAGGAGAGGAAGGTTTATTTCTAAAGATCGGGTTATTTTTGTAACTTTGTTTAAAACCAATAGCAGGGAAATATGAAAGTAAAAATATTCGTCAACAATCCGTTTCAGGAAAATACTATTTTATTATACGACGAAACCAAAGAAGCCGTTGTTATTGATTGCGGCTGTTTCGATTCGGAAGAAAGGGAGGCGTTTAAAAAGTTTGTTCGGGAAAATCAGTTACAGCTCGTTTGTTCATTGAATACGCATTTGCATATCGATCATGTGTTGGGGAATAATTTTATTCAGGACGTGTACGGGTTAGCTCCTCAGGCGAGTCAGGAGGATGATTTTTTGATTAAGAACGCGGTGCAATATGCTGCTTATCTGGGAATATCCGGAATTGCTCAGCCGCCGGTTACTTCTCATTATCTGAAAGACGGGGATACTATCAGATTCGGAAATTCGGAACTGATGGTTATAGCTGTGCCGGGGCATTCTCCGGGAGGACTTTGTTTCTACAGCGATGCAGATAAGTTGTTGATTAGCGGAGATTCTCTTTTCGCCGGCAGTATCGGACGTACAGATCTTCCGGGAGGGGATTCCCGGCAATTATTGGCAGCTATCCGGGCTAAATTGTTCGTATTGGAGGACCAAGTGAAAGTTCTTCCGGGGCATGGTCCCATGACTACGATTGGAGAAGAAAAGAGACATAATCCGTTTTTTTGATCCAACGGAAAAACTGAAATAAAATTTTCCGGATGTTTTTTATCCGGCAATCGTATCGACTAAATCGGAAAAATATGAAAATAGGTGTAATCGTGGCTATGGATGCGGAATTCAGATTGATACACGATTTATTGGAAGAAAAACGGGAGACTTGTATTGGAGACCGGGTGTTTGTGCAGGGAAGGTCGGGGACGAAAACGGTCGTTCTGGCTAAAAGTGGAATCGGGAAAGTTTGTTCTGCATTGGGAACAATGGAGATGATCCGGAATTTTGTTCCGGATGCGGTGATTAACACGGGAGTGGCGGGAGGAATTGACCGCAGCCTGGGGGTAATGGATATTATCGTGGGAGAGAGGACTGTATATCACGATGTCTGGTGTGGCGGAGAAAATGCTTACGGGCAGATTCAGGGGATGCCGGTTTATTACGAAGCTGATCCTCATTTATATCGTACTGCTTTAAGTGTACCGGCTCCTGTAAACCTGACAGGCGGATTGATTTGTACGGGCGACCGGTTTATTACGGATCGGACAGAGCTGGAGGCAATTAAGAATAAATTTCCCGAAGGGTTGGCAGTAGATATGGAATCTTGCTCTATGGCCCAGGTTTGTTATTTAGAAAAAGTACCTTTTCTCAGTTTTCGGATGATTAGTGATACACCGGGAGTGGAGAAACACGAATTGCAATATCATCATTTTTGGACAGCAGCTCCACAGGAATCTTTTGAAGTTTTCCGGGAGTTTTTAAAGGCTCTTTAAGAATAGTGGCTGAGAACCTATCGTCATTTATAAACTATAAAAATCAGGGGATAACAATGGAAAAAATTCCGAGTTTTACAATTGACCATGAACATTTACTCCGGGGCATATACGTTTCCCGGAAAGACAATATGGGGAATCAGGTAATCACGACCTTTGATATCCGTATGAAAGAACCTAACCGGGAACCGGCTATTGGAGCGGGTGCCTTACATACAATGGAGCATCTGGCGGCTACTTTTTTACGTAATCATCCTCAATGGGGAGATCAAATCGTATATTGGGGACCTATGGGATGTGCTACCGGAAATTATTTATTGCTAAGGGGAGATTTACAGCCTCAGGATATAGAAGAATTGATGCGGGAAACATTCCGTTTTGTACGGGATTATGAAGGGGAAGTTCCCGGAGCAGCTCCGCGGGATTGTGGAAATTATTTGTTGCACGATCTACCGATGGCTAAATACGAAGCTGCAAGATACCTGGAAGAAGTGCTGGAAAAGATGGAGGAGAAAAACAGGGTTTACCCGCAATGATTGGGTAAAAATTGAAACCGGTTTTGCCGGTTATTGATAGGAGGGTAAATAAAGAAAAAGACTGCCAGAAAATATTTGCAGGCAGTCCTTTTTTATATAGATATGGAAGAGAAAAAGAGAGAATTCTTTTTGATGTTCGGTTTATTCCTCTGTTTTATTATCTATCGGTTTGTAGTTTTCACGTTCCAAAGCATCGGTGGTATTTGCGCAATGGATCCCTTTGTCTTTCAGACGTTGGTTACGGCCGATGTGTATTTCAGGAAAACGGCCTCCCTTTTTTAATAAAATACCGATACTCAGGGCGACTAAAGCTAATCCTATCAGAATAAGGACGATGATAAAAACTTTAACTAGCATTTGTTTTTCAATTTAGAGTATCTTATTCAAAATCCATTTTCACTCCGAATGCTCGGTAGTGGGTTATCTCCGACCGTTTAAGGTAGTTCTCTGAATACTGACAGTCTTTAAAAAAGGGCTTTAGAAATTTCCTTTTTACAAAAATACGGCTATTCTGGATAAGACGGAACTGTTTTTCTGAAAAAAAAACTTAAAAAAACAATATGTTTATTAGCTTTTTTCTACATTTGAATCATGAAACTTAATGAACAGTCTTATGGGAGTATATGAAAATGATGAGCTTTCCGGTAGGATGGAAGATCGGGAAGAAGTATATTCGAAAGTAATAAAGGCCGGGAAGAGAACCTATTTCCTGGATGTAAGGGCTACCCGTAATCAGGATTATTACCTGACGATCACAGAGAGTAAGAAAAAGTATGATGATGCGGGTAACGTAAGTTATTCCAAGCATAAACTTTTTTTATACAAAGAAGATTTTGAGAAATTTAAAGAAGGCTTGGATGAAGCGGTAAAGATAGTGAAGGAAGCTTTGGAAGGGAAATTACCCGAGTAATTTAACAGAAACGACAGGGAGACCGGATTTTTCCGTTCCTGCCCGGGTCAATTGTGAAGGCATGGCGAAAAAGGAAGCAGTAAAAGGAATTTTTAATGACATTGCTCCGAGTTACGATCGGTTGAATCACTTTTTGTCTATGAATATAGATAAAAGGTGGAGGCGTGTGGCTATAAAGCGGATTGCAGAACAAGAGAAAGGACGCTTGTTGGATGTTGCCTGTGGGACAGGAGACTTTTCGATAGCTGCCTTACGGGGCGGGGTGCAACAGGTGGTGGGGATTGACATTTCGGAAAAGATGCTGGAAATCGGACGTCGGAAAATAATGGGAATGGGGTTACAGGAAAAGATCACTTTACAATACGGGGATAGTGAGCGGATGGAATTTCCCGATCAGGATTTTGATGTGATTACCGTAGCCTTCGGAGTCCGGAATTTTGAACATTTGGAATGGGGATTAAAAGAGATGCACCGGGTTTTAAAAAAAGGTGGAAAAGTCATCATTTTGGAATTTTCTATGCCGGAGCATTTTCCGATGAAACAACTCTATCGTTTTTATTTCAAACATATTTTGCCCGTTCTCGGCGGTTGGGTGTCTGGAAATAAAGGAGCTTATACTTACTTGCCTGAATCAGTCTCCCGTTTTCCTCAGGGGAAAGAATTCTTAGAGATTTTATCCCGTTGCGGGTTTCAGCAGCCCTCGCAAAAAAAGTTGACATTTGGTATCGCCAGCTTGTATACGGCTTATAAATAAGTTTTCTAAACTCGGATAGTTAAACTTTTCAGAAAATTTGTCCGGCTCCGGAAAGGAGGGCAAACAACAGCGTACTTATGGATAAAAATTTAAGTTGAGGATCCAGTGATTTCCCAGATAAAGTGAGCATTTTAGAGAGGTGTATGCTGAAAAGCGGAAGGGAGAGAAAAAACAGAAAACCTCCTATTCCGTTCGGGTGGAAAAGAGTGTAGAATGTCATGCAAATAAAAGCTCCGCAAATCAGTATACAATGATAAATTCTCGCCTTTTTTTCTCCTATTTTTACAGGGATTGTATTTTTCCCACAACGGGCATCGTTTTCCATATCCCGGATGTTGTTGACGTTTAATACGGCTGTGGTCAGAAAGCCTAGGGCCGTAGCCGGTAATAACAGCAGGATTCCGAGCGAATGCCGCATTAAAAAATAAGCTCCCAGGGTACTTAATAAACCGAAGAATAAGAATACGAATAAATCTCCTAATCCGCGATAGCCGTAAGGATTTTTCCCCATCGTGTATTTCAGTGCGGCGACGATGGCGGTTCCTCCCAGAAAAAGCATTAAAATACTTTTGTAGGTGAGTGAACGGAAAGCGATACATACTAACGTAAGTCCGGAAATGACCGAAAGCAGGGCGAAAATCCGGATCAAACGCCGATAATCACGGGTAGTCAGTACGCCGGCTTGTAAAGCCCTGATAGGACCTACCCTTTGTTCATTATCCGTCCCTTTCAAAGCATCCCCCAGATCGTTGGAAATATTACTTAAAATTTGCAGGCACAAAGTGGTAAAGATGGCCAGGCAAAATACGGGGGTATTAAAAAAACCATCGCCTGCGGCCAGCATTGAACCTAATATAATGCCGGCTACAGACAAGGGAAGAGTTCTTAAACGAAAACTACGGATAGAATACTTTAATTTTTTCATTGCTCTTATTTGTGGTTGCAAAATTAAAGTAAATCCTGACGTTTTGTACGGTTACCATTCGATATTTGTCCGGTTGATGGGCATCGTCATACAACGCGCTCCCCCGCCTCCCCGCGGAAGTTCGGAACCATCTATGGTAATGACATATTTCTGATAGCGGGAAATATCAGTCGATCCGTCAATAATGTCGTTGGCTTTGATAATTTCAAAACCGGCATTATTCATCGCTTCCATGGTATAATTATTCCGGGCGTATCCCAGTACTTGTCCGGGACCTACGCAGAAGAAGTTTGCTCCGCTATGCCATTGTTCCCTTTCCTGGTTCCACTCATCGCTACCCCCGCACAACACAGGTTCCAGTTCCATTCCCAGTTTTTTCAAAGCACTCAGCAGATTTTTTTCACTCCGGATACCGAGTAATTTGCCGTTTTGAATTTTGATATGTACGGTTTGATAGCTTCCCGGATTCATGATCAGGGGTTCGAAGACCATACATTTATCGCGATCCAGCAGGGTGAATACCATATCCAGGTGAATAAAGGATTCCGGACTATGGGGCAATTGCTGAACAATAATATGCTGTGTCTTTTCGCTCTTCCGGCGGATAAACTCATACATCAGTAAGTCGATCGCCTGTGTACTTGTACGGGCTCCGTTCCCGATTACCAGAATATCTTCCCGGGCTACCAGTACATCTCCTCCTTCTATCGTTTGTATACGGGAGGTGGCTCCCGGAGTAGCAGGAAGAGACAGAGTAGACGTTTTGAATTCCGGGGTAAAATCGAAAATTGAACGCATGATCACCGACTCCCGGTCGCGGATAGCATTAGCCATGCGTCCGATCAAAACCTCATTGTTGATGCTCATAGAAGCATCACGGGTAAATAATAAATTATGCATCGGACGCATAGCGAACCAATCCTTGCTCAGGTATTTGGTCAGATTATCTTTTACCATTTCTACCCCTTCGATGAGGATACGGGATAAATTTTCCGCATCTTCTTCCATCAATTGTTCTTTCAAACTTCCTTTAGGGGCTTCTTCACCGATAAAAGGTTCGATTTTTTCAATCCGGTTCAGTACTTCCGCTTTTATCTTTTCGTCCTTCAGGATGTTGCAGAGCAAATCTTTCACTTCGAATGTCTTGGTCAGCTTTGATAAAACACCTTTGATCTGCTTATACTCCTCCCTGGCGATAGAAAGATTGATAATATCGCTATATAAAGCCCTCTCGGCATTTTCCGGCGTCATATTTTCCACTTCTTCACCAGGAGTGTGGATAATTACTCCGTTTAATTTTCCGATTTCCGATTGAACGTTTACTTCAATTACTTTTTCCATATAATATTTTTGAGTTGTCTTTTAAAATCAATGCCGCAAAATTAGTGTATAATATGCTAATAACCTTATAATTACACCTTATAATTATGCAATTGACGAAAATAAATATGCACACAGAACCCCTTAGGTACGGTTATTTTAGCCGTTTGCCGGAATAATATCGAGCTTTATTATTCAAATTTAGAAGAATGTAAAAAGCATAAAACATTTCCGTTATGCTTTTATTCGTTAGAAACAGGATAAAATAGCATTTCCGGTAAGCAGATAAATATTTAGTCCGATAATGTCGTTGGTCAAGGTGATAAAAGGGCCTGTTGCCAAAGCCGGGTCGATGTGCATTTTGTTGAGCAGTAGCGGGAATGCCGTACCAAAAACCGAGGCAAATAAGATGACAATGAACAGGGAAAGCGTCACGGTAATGGGCATGGCCAGAGAATTCAGGTCGAAAAATAAAGTGAGCACAAAGATGATGGAAGAACAGATGGTGGCATTGATTAAAGCACCGCCGATTTCTTTCAGTATATTTTGGAAGCCGTTTTTCAGACTTAAAGAATTGGAAGCCAGACCTTGTACAACGATAGCGGAGGATTGTATTCCTACGTTTCCTCCCATGGCCGTGATCACGGGGATAAACATGGCTGTGACTGGAAACAGGGCGATTTCCGCTTCATAACGGGAAATCATATAAGCCGAGACCATGCCTCCGAACAGGGCGATAATCAACCAGGGCAGCCGGGCTTTGGTTTGCGACCAGATACTGTCGGAAGTTTCGACATCCTGGGTAATACCGGACATCATCTGATAGTCTTTTTCTGCTTCTTCGCGAATGACGTCCACCACATCGTCTATCGTAATCCGGCCAACCAGTCGTCCCAGCGAATCCACAACGGGAATCGCTACCAAGTCGTATTTTTGCATAATGCGGGCAACGGATTCTGCTGGTTCGTCGGTTTTGACGGAAGTGATATCTTCGTAGTACAAATTACTGATTTTAGCAGAAGTCGGAGAGAGAATCATTTTCTTCAGAGACAAACGTCCCTTGAGTTTATTATCGTCGTCTACCACATATACATTGTAAATTTCATCTATATTTTCTGCCTGCCGGCTCAATTCCCTCAGGCAGGTCAGGACGGTCCAGTTTTCATTCACCACGACAAGCTCCTTGGCCATCAGACCTCCTGCGGTATCTTCATCGTAATGCAACAGGTCGACAATATCCCCTGCCTGTTCCAGGTCGTCCATATGCGACAACACCTCGTGCTGCTGCTCATCGGAGAGACTACCCACAAGATCCGCAGCATCATCCGATTCCATATTGTCGATAAATCGTTTGGCGATAATCTCCGGAGGAAAAGACGCCAGAAAGCGGTTTCGTTCTTCTTCATCGATTTCAGCCAGTACGTCACTCCCTTTTTCATTATCCAACAAAAGGAATACGAACTGTGCCCTTTCATTATTCAGTTCTTCCAGAATTTCGGCAATATCCGCCGGATGCAGGTCCTGCAACATCTCTTGTACCTGCTCCTTATTGCCGGCATCTACTAATTCTTCCAGCCGACTTAAAAATTCATGGGTTAATTCAAACTGATGCATATGAAGAACGATTAAAATTTAAAATTATATTTTTTGTTGGAATGCCCCGATTTCACTAGTCAGACGGATAAAATCCTCCACACTCAGTTGTTCCGGACGTAAACTCAGCTCATCTGACGTAAAACCGGGCGGAAGTATTTGCCGCAATGAATTCCGGAGCGTTTTCCGCCTCTGATTGAACCCGGCTTTTACTATCCGGAAAAACAAATTTTCATCGCATTCCAGATGTTCTCTCGCATTGCGGGTAAGACGTATAACAGCCGATTTCACTTTGGGAGGCGGATCGAATACTTTTTCGCTTACTGTGAACAGATATTCGATGTTGTAGAATGTCTGCAAAAAGACACTCAGTATCCCATAAGTCTTATTCCCGTGCGTCGCTGTAATTCTTTCTGCTACTTCCTTCTGTATCATACAAACGACCTGCCTGACAAGCTGGTGGTTTTCGATGATACGAAAAAAAATCTGAGAAGATATATTGTAAGGTAAATTTCCAATTACAGAAAGAGGGGCCGAATACCAAGCAGAGAGATCGGTTTTCAAGAAATCACCGAAGATAATCCTGTCGTGGTATGAGGGAAATTCGTTGTGCAGATAAGCAATGGATTCCTGGTCGATATCGATTGCTTTTACAGCGAAAATTCCCTGTTCCAGTAAATGCCGGGTTAACACACCCATACCCGGTCCTATTTCCAATACTTCAGCCGTAACAGGTAATAAACTGTCTATTATTTTGCGGGCAATATTCTGATCTTTGAGGAAATGTTGACCCAGACTTTTTTTTGCTTTTACAATGCTCATGGGACAAAAGTACATAAAATAGGTCGAAAATTGTAAAGCCCCTCAATTAATTTATATACTTTTGTGAGAGAAAAAGTATGTTCCGGATGATTCTTAAAAGGAAGCAGGAGAGGAAAAAGGCTTTCGGACAGGTCGGTTTTCCTGGATAAAAAATCAGTATTTATGTCTCTTATTTACAAACGAATTATAAAATTTTTCCTTTTTCTGGGAATAACCTCTTTTTTGTTTTGGTTGGTGTACCGGGATCAGAATTGGAGTGATTTGGTAAAAGCCTTAAAGGAGGATGTCGACTATACCTGGATCTGGGTGGCTATTGGAATGGGAATATTGAGTCATATTTGCCGGGCCCTGAGGTGGCAATTGCTCACGGCTTCTATGGGCTATCGGATTCGTTTGGCAAATAGCTTTATGGGAGTCATGATCGGTTATTTTGCCAATATCGCTTTACCCCGAATGGGAGAATTTACCCGTTGCGGAGTGGTGAGTAAGTATGAGGATATACCTTTTGCAAAATTATTGGGAACTGTTGTTACAGAGCGGGTGATCGATATGTTGATATTATTGGGTTTGACTTTCGTCGTAATTTTGACCCAATTCAAACAAATCGTTTTTTTTCTGGAGGAAAATAAAGGCATAGAGGATAAATTCCTCTCTCTTTTCCATTCCGGCTGGATTTTGTTTGTATTAGCCGGTTTGCTGGCCGTTTGTTATCTGGTGTGGAGATTGCTGAGGCATTCGGCTTTTTATCAGCGCTTAAAAGGTTTTGGAAAAGGCTTGAAAGAAGGAATATTGACGATAAAAAGAGTGAGGCACAAGGGATTATTTATCTTTTATTCTCTTTTTATCTGGTTGCTTTATTATCTTATGTTTTATGTCTGTTTTTTTTGTTTTGAATTTACTTCCGGTTTAGGGCCTTTGGTGGCTTTAACGATATTTGTGTTGAGCAGTTATGGTATGGTAGCGCCGGTGCAGGGAGGGATCGGAGCCTGGCATTTTATGGTAATTGCCGCTTTGTTGATTTATCTTCCTCATACGCCAGGAGTGGAGAGTATGAGTAAAACATTTGCCCTGTTGACGCACGGAACGATGACTTTACTCTATATTGTGGTTGGAGCCTTGTGTTTGTTGGTGATGCCGCTATACAATGCCGACTCCAGAAAGAAAGCTCCTAAAAAGCAGAGATAAAAAACGACCGGACAAGAGAATAAAATAAATCATAATCATGGAATTTGAGATTATTGGTAAATATTTTCCTGAACTTACAACAGAACAACGAGAGCAATTTGCACGATTAGGCCCTCTATACCGAGAATGGAATGAAAAGATAAATGTCATTTCCCGGAAAGATATAGAGGATTTATATGTTCATCATGTATTGCATTCCCTGGCGATTGCAAAAGTGATGCGCTTTTCTCCCGGAAGCCGGGTGATGGACGTAGGGACAGGAGGAGGATTTCCCGGTATACCCTTGGCAATATTATTTTCCGATACGCAGTTCTATCTGGTAGATTCGATCGGTAAAAAAATAAAAGTTGTAGAAGAAGTGGTAAAAGCCTTGGGATTGAAAAATGTGAGGGCTGAACAAAAGCGGGTGGAAAATGTAACGGAAAAATTTGATTTTATCGTCAGTCGGGCCGTGACCGCCTTCCCGGCTTTCGTCGCTTTGGTAAAGGATAAACTGGCCCGGTCGGACCGGAATACTTTACCCAATGGAATTTTATACCTGAAGGGAGGCGATTTTGAAGAAGAAATCCGACCTTTTGCTTCGGATTTAAGAATCTATCCGGTTTCTGACTTCTTTGAGGAAGATTTCTTTGAAACCAAAAAAGTAATTTTCTTACATCCCACTACTTTCAGGGACAGGGGAAGGTGTTGATTCTGCATTTGATCTCGTCCTGATGTTTGGATATCCGAAAAGTTTAATTGCCACAAGGTAAAATGGTCTCTTGTGTCGGGACGGAAATGCAGTTGACATTTCCGGAAGAAATAGGTCTTTGGTTTTTGATTATTTTATGAGACAAGGCTGTAAAAGGTTTTAAAGTATAAAGATAAAAAGGGAAGATAAAATTTGGAGGTTTCGGAAGAGGGCGTTATCTTCACGAATCGATAAAAACGTTTATAAATGTAAATTTTTAAGCGTTTTCTAAAAAAGTATGTGATAATCTTCAGGTAAATGAGAAAACAATTTATTTTACTTTTAGTACTGGCTGGTTGGGGGGCTGGTACGTGGGGAGCTGTCCCGCACGAAAAAAAGTATGCGGATTATGTAAATCCTTTAATGGGTACACTTTCTGAAATTCAGCTGTCTACAGGCAATACTTATCCGGCAATCGCCCGTCCCTGGGGAATGAATTTCTGGATGCCCCAGACCGGTAAAATGGGAAATGGATGGGCGTATGTATACGATCATTATCGCTTAAGAGGATTTAAACAAACTCATCAGCCCAGTCCCTGGATTAATGATTACGGTCAGTTTTCAATTATGCCCGTCGTGGGAAATAAAATTACAGAGGAAGAACGGGCCAGCTGGTTTTCTCATAAGGCGGAAATCGCTAAACCCTATTATTATAGCGTTTACCTGGCAGAACACGATATTCTAACGGAAATTACTCCTACGGAGCGGGCTGCCTTTTTTCGGATGACTTTTCCGGAATCCGACGAAAGCCGGATTGTGATAGATGCGTTTGACCGGGGATCCTATATTCGTATTCTTCCCGAAGAAAATAAAATAATAGGTTATACTACCCGCAATAGTGGAGGGGTACCTCAGAATTTTAAAAATTATTTTGTCATTTTATTGGATAAGCCTTTGGAATATTATGCTGTATGGAAGGATGGCAAGCTTTGTGAAGGGAAGGAATTGACAGATAATCATGTCGGGGCAATTATCGGATTTAAAACCCGTCGGGGCGAAAAAATACATGCCCGGGTGGCTTCTTCCTTTATTGGTTTTGAACAGGCGGAGCGTAATCTGGAGGAATTGGGAGAGCTGGATTTTGATGGGGTAAAAGCAGAAGGAGAAAAAGAGTGGAACAAAGTGTTGGGTGTTTTTGAAATCGAGGCAGATTTGGATCAGATGCGTACGTTTTATTCCTGTTTATACCGGTCGGTTTTGTTCCCGCGAATGTTTTACGAATACGGGGCGGACGGGAAGCCTATCCATTACAGCCCTTATAACGGAAAAATATTACCGGGCTATCTGTTTACAGATACCGGTTTTTGGGATACCTTCCGTTGTCTTTTCCCTTTGTTGAATTTTGCTTATCCGGCTATGAATGCTAAGATTCAGGAGGGTTTATTAAATACTTATAAGGAAAGCGGTTTCCTTCCAGAATGGGCTTCTCCCGGACATAGAGGATGTATGGTCGGGAATAATTCCGCTTCTGTGGTATCCGATGCCATCTTAAAAGACATTACTCCCCGGGAATATCATTTACCCCTGTATGAAGCTATGCTGGCTACTGCTAACAGTTGCCATCCTAAAATAAAATCTACTGGCCGTTATGGTTACGAATATTACAATAAACTGGGATATGTTCCTTATAATGTAGGAATAAAAGAGAGTGCTGCCCGTACATTGGAATATGCTTATGACGATTGGTGCATTGCTCAGGTCGGGAAAAAATTGGGACGTCCACAGGCGGAAATAGACCTATACTTAAAACGAAGTCAGAACTATCGTCATCTTTTTGATCCGGAACACAATTTGATGCGGGGGAAAAATGAAGATGGTACTTTTCAGTCCCCTTTCAATCCGCTGAAGTGGGGAGATGCTTTTACAGAAGGAAATAGCTGGCATTATACCTGGAGTGTTTTCCACGATGTGCAAGGATTGATCCGTTTGATGGGAGGAAATCAGAATTTTGTGGGAATGTTGGACTCCGTCTTTCAAGTTCCTCCTCTCTTTGATGACAGTTATTATGGAGGAGTGATCCACGAAATTCGGGAAATGCAGATTATGAACATGGGAAATTATGCTCATGGGAATCAGCCGATCCAGCATATGATTTATTTGTATAATTATGCAGGGGAACCTTGGAAAGCCCAGTACTGGCTGCGTCAGACCATGGATCGAATGTATCGTCCTACTCCGGATGGATATTGCGGGGATGAGGATAATGGACAGACTTCTGCCTGGTATGTGTTTTCCAGTTTGGGGTTTTATCCAGTCTGTCCGGGGAGCGATCAGTATGTATTGGGATCGCCCCTGATACGGAAGGCCCGGATTCATTTGGAAAATGGGAAGGAAATTCTGATAACGGCTTCGGATAATAGAGCAGATACGCCTTATGTCAAAGAGTTGAAATTGAATGGAAAGACTTATGGAAAAAATTATTTGAGGTACGGAGATTTACAGAAAGGAGCAGTATTGAATTTCCGTATGGATAATAAACCGGATCGGAAAAGGGGCATAGGGATACAGGCATATCCCTATTCTTACAGTGAATAAATAGTTGAAAACAACTGTTTGATTGGAGAGAAAGCAGTTGTTTTCTAAGGTTGTCTGAACAAAGAAAAATAGAGTATGGTTACAAGACGGGATTTTATCAAGCAAGGGGGAATGGCTCTTGCTGCTACTGCTTTGGCTGCTACACCTCTGGGGCGTTTGATGGGAAAAGGGGCTCTGCTGGAGGCAGAAGAGATTTCTGTAAAAAATTTTGAGACCCAACGGGTAGCTGCCGGAGAGCGGCATTTCACCTCAGAAGCTGTAGAAGAGACGATTTCGGAGGTAAAAAAGCAGTTGAAAGATCCGAAGCTGAGCTGGATGTTTGAAAATTGTTTTCCGAATACCTTGGATACCACTGTCGATTTTAAGATGGTAGACGGAAAGCCCGATACTTTTGTGATTACGGGGGATATAAATGCGATGTGGCTGCGGGATTCCGGGGCACAGGTATGGCCTTATTTACCCTTGTGTAAAAAAGATGACTCTTTGCGTCTCTTAATAGCCGGTGTTATCCGGCGACAGACTCAATGTATCTTGTTGGATCGTTATGCAAACAGTTTTACGCATGGAAGTGAATCCAGTGAATGGGCTTCGGACCGGACAGAAATGAAGCCTTATATACACGAGCGGAAATGGGAGATAGATTCCCTTTGTTATCCGGTGCGCCTGGCTTATCAGTATTGGAAGACGACGGCAGATACGACCGTATTTGACGGGGATTGGGAAAAGGCAGTGACTCTTATTGTACAGACATTTAAGGAGCAACAACGAAAGATTGACCGAGGACCCTATAAATTTCAGCGGAAGACAGAACGGCAATTGGATACTTTAAGTAATGACGGATGGGGAAATCCCGTCAACCCGGTGGGTTTAATTGTTTCCTGCTTCCGGCCTTCGGACGATGCTACTACTTTCGGTTTTCTTATTCCTTCTAATTTATTTGCCGTACTGGCTTTGCGACAAATGACAGAAATACTGGAGAAAGTAAGGAATAACCGTCAGTTGGCTACTGACTGCCGGCTGTTAAGTAAAGAGGTATACTCGGCTGTTCAGCGTTATGCCGTTGTCCGGCATCCGAAATATGGAAAAGTATATGCTTTTGAAACCGATGGATTCGGAAATTATTATTTTATGGATGATGCGAATGTCCCTAGTTTGTTGGCGATGCCCTACCTGGGAACCGTATCCCTGAAAGATCCCATATATCAAAATACTCGTCGTATGGTTTGGAGTAAGGATAATCCTTATTTTTTTCGCGGAACGGCAGGAGAAGGAATCGGAGGTCCTCATATCGGATACGATATGATTTGGCCTATGAGCATTATTATGAGGGCGATGACGAGTTGTGAAGACGACGAAATCCGGAAATGTATAAAAATGTTGCGGAATACAGACGGGAATACCGGTTTTATGCATGAATCGTTTCACAAAGATAATCCGGAAAAATTTACCCGCCATTGGTTTGCCTGGGCCAATACCTTGTTCGGAGAGCTTATCTTAAAATTAATCGAAATGAAAAAAATAGCTCTCTTAAATGAATGATGTTTGGCAAGTGCAATAGCCGGATACGAAAAATATTCAAAAGAGACAGGTCGTTATAAAAAGTTTTTCAAAAAGAGACACATGGTTTGTCAAGCAAGTTTGACAAAGACATTCTGACTTTTGCGGGGAGAACTTTCGTGCTGATAAAAAGAGAATTCGTTAGGAACTTTAGTTCGATTATAAAATATTGGCTAATTCCGAAAGAAAGTATAAATTCAGTGATAAAGCATTTTTAAACTTTTAAAAGTGAGAAATGATATTAACAATTTTGTTATAAAAATTTTTATTCTTAATTTTGTACCATATTCATTTCCATCTGGTTCATGCCAGATGATATTTCTACAAAATTAAATACCCATTAAATCGTTATATGTACGACATTTTAGAATTGAATGACAAATTGCTGACCGAGTTGCGGCAAATTGCGAAGGAATTGAACATTAAGCGTATAGAAGCTTATAAAAAGCAAGAACTTATTTATAAAATTTTGGATCAGCAAGCAATTGCGGCGGCTGAGATACGTCCTGCTGCCACAGAGTCAACAGCTAAGCAACCGGAAGGAGCTGGGAAGAGAGGACGTAAACCTCGGGTTCGTGTCGTACGTTCAGTAGAGAAAGTGGGAGACTCCAAAGGTGGAGTGCCTAAATTTGCTAAGCGGGAAGACGTGAAACGGGAAGAAGTCCGTCCGGAGCAACCACTTGCTGTGGCTGAAGAGACAGTTCAGGCCGAACGTCCGCAGGAACACAAGGAACAAAAACGTCCTCGTTATCAGGAACGTCCCGTCAAAGAGAAGAATGTACATTTTTCCCATAGGGATATCCTAGAAAAAGATTTGGATTTTGGGGAAATGGAACCGGAGGAAGAATATGGAAAAAATGATTACGATTATCCCTCTGACGCAGAAAATATACAACCGGAAGTTCCGATGCAGGTAGAGACAGGTGAAGAACAGGAGGAAGAACGTAAAGAAAAAGAAAGCGGAAATACCAATAACGGCAACGGAAATGCTTATACTAATCCCGGGAAAATGAAGTTTGACAAAAGGGATAAATATTATGAGTTTGAAGGAATTATTAATAATGCAGGCGTATTGGAGATCATGCCGGACGGATACGGTTTCTTGCGTTCTTCAGATTATAATTACCTGAATTCTCCGGATGATATATATGTTTCTCAGAGTCAGATTAAGCTTTTCGGTTTGCAGACCGGAGATACAGTAGAAGGTACGGTGCGTCCTCCGAAAGAAGGAGAGAAATATTTTCCTTTAATCAAGGTGGAAAAAATCAATGGCAAATCGCCGGAGGCTGTGCGGGATCGTATCCCTTTCGATCATTTGGTGCCGCTTTTCCCGAATGAGAAGTTTAATATTACAGGAAATGGAAAGGCTACCATTTCTACCCGCGTAGTAGATATGTTTGCCCCTATCGGAAAAGGACAGAGAGGATTGATTGTGGCTCAGCCCAAAACTGGTAAGACGGTATTATTGAAAGAGATTGCCAATGCTATTGCAGCTAATCATCCGGAAGTATTCCTGATTATATTATTGATAGATGAACGTCCGGAAGAGGTTACTGATATGGCTCGGAGTGTGAATGCCGAGGTCATTTCTTCTACTTTTGACGAACCGGCAGAACGGCATGTAAAAGTGGCCAATATTGTATTGGAAAAAGCGAAACGTATGGTTGAATGCGGGCATGATGTAGTGATATTGCTGGATTCAATAACCCGTTTAGCCCGGGCTTATAATACGGTTTCTCCGGCTTCCGGAAAAGTGCTTTCCGGTGGAGTGGATGCCAATGCCCTACATAAACCGAAACGGTTCTTCGGAGCAGCCCGGAATATAGAAGACGGTGGTTCTTTGACTATTTTGGCTACGGCACTGACAGAAACCGGTTCTAAGATGGACGATGTAATCTTTGAAGAATTTAAGGGCACAGGAAATATGGAATTACAGCTTGACCGTAAATTGTCGAATAAGCGGATTTATCCGGCTGTCGATATTACAGCTTCCAGTACCCGCCGTGAGGATTTGTTATTGGATGCCAATGTCTTAAACCGGATTTGGATACTCCGGAATTACCTGACCGATATGAATTCTATAGAAGCGATGGAATTTGTAAAAGATCGGCTTGAAAAGACAAAATCCAATGAAGAGTTCCTCATCTCTATGAACGACCAATAGGGGAGATCCTATAAAGAAGAGACTCAGATTTTAGTTAATGGCATTTCATGCCGGATTAAAGCTCGTCCGACGATTCGCTGATGAAAGAATTTCCGTTTTGATGGAAAAATTTATCGGAAATTTTAGTTCCGATAAACGGCGTCGGAGAGAAGCATTAATTTGAATTTAATTGAAATCTGGGTTTTTTCTTTTTTGTTGGGGAAAAGATGAATCAGAGTTTTGAGAGAAACTGAAAGGAAAGGTAAGAGTGGTTTGAAACTTTAGGCAAAGGGGCTCTTTTGATGGGTTAAGGTAAAAAACGTCCGTAAATACAGGTCCGTAGGTGGAATATTTATTTTTTATGAATAACGTCCGTAAATGCAGATAAGTGGGTGGAACGATTTTTTTACATATAAAAATTACACATTAGGGCACGTCCCTAATGTGTAAAATAATGAGGTATTGGGAGAAATACTTTTAGTTCAGTTTTAATTTCTCTTTTATGTTTTGCGGGATAGCATCTTTGTGGAGGAGAATAGCTACGGTTTTCATTTTGACATAGGGTTCTGACATATACAGATAACCTCCAAACGGATTTCTTTCCGTACCCCAGGAATTTTTGGTTTTATAATAGTATGTTCCGTTCTGATCTTGTAGTAATCCGGTCAGATGCATCAAATGGTCGTCTGTCGTTTTCCGTTTATCGAATGTTTCCTGCCGGTTCTGATCGTTTACCTGCATTTCGGGCACTGGGGCAACGAAGGAGTAGAGATTGTTTTTTTCAGCTTCTGGTAATTTCTCAAAACGAGCCCGGTCGCTACCACTCATATTTTGGGGTTCGTTGGTCGGGAGAATGGCCAGACCTTTAGCATGACTGAATCCTTGTTCGCTGACATCTCCGTCCCAAGCAATCGTATAACCGTTTTTCAGGGCATTTTGCATAATGGTGATCAGATCGTCCAAAGGTACATTATAATAACGGGCGTGCATCCAGTTGTCCGGAATTTCCAATTCTACCTGTTCGTAAAACGGATAAGCCTCATAAGACGTGAGCTCAATGTAGTCTTCCGGGCGGATACCCAATTCCTGGGCAAAAGTTTGGGGCGTATATTCCTGCCCTTGGAAAGTAAATTTTTCCGGAGCTTTTCCCAGATAGCTTTCTATAATGGACATCAAAGCCTTGGGCCAGGCTGTGGTGATATTTCTGGCTTTTGTAATGCCCGACATATACCCAATCAGGCCGCTGACCATTTCACTATGGTTGTTCTGATCTACACCGTATTCTAATCCCGGATATACTTCTTCCGGTACTATCCCGTATTTGGCAATCATCTCCACCACATCGTGAGCTTGTCCGCCTTCGTTCAGGTTATTTTTGCCGTATAAACGAAAATAACGCATTCCTTTTTCAAAATAGGCATTCCGGACCGTATACATTTCTGATAAATCGTAAGCCGGTTTGCCCATCCGTAGTAATTCAGATTCCAGAAAAGAAAGTGTCGCATAACACCAACAAGTACCGCTGTTGGCCTGATTTTTAACCGGCGTCGCTTTTAGATCGGCAATTTCTTTAAACTGATAACCCGAACGGGGGGCATTCTGTTGTGCCCAAAGGGTGGAAATTCCTAAAGACAAGAAAATTCCTAGACTGAAAAATACTGATTTTATCATAGAAGTTAGATTTGAAATTTTATTTTGGCAAGGTACTAACTTTATTGAAAAACTTAACTAGCAGAAGGCACGTTTTTTATTAAAAAGCAATAGTTCCACCTTGGTATTTGGATTTACGGACGTTTTATATCTAAAAAAATAATTGTTCCACCTTGGTATTTAGATTTACGGACGTTTTTTATTTTATAAATTCATGTAAACGTTTTCGTTACTTTTCCTTGTACCGCTGGGAAATGCCGTTTATCAACCTCTATTTTTAGTTTATAGCCAATTTGTAATAAGTCTAAATAATAATTTAGAATAAAAATTGTAATCTCTATATTGCAAATTATCTGTTTTTCTATTATATTTGCGTGGCAAGAAAGGAAAAATGGATAGTTTACGCAGCACACATATTACTCTTTTAAAGGAGCGTACTTCAGCGATACGCCGGGGGCTTTCGGATGAGATCAACCGCAACGGTCGTTTAATTGCTATTAAAGGGAGCCGGGGAGTAGGGAAAACCAATTTTTTATTGGAGTATTGTCGGGAATATTATGCTGAAGACAATTCTTGTTTGTACATTAACATCAACAATCTTTTTTTTGCGGCTGAAGGACTTTATCATTTTGTCGAACGTTTTTACAAATTGGGGGGAAAAGTTTTACTATTGGATCAGGTGCATAAATATCCGGGTTGGGATAAGGAGTTATTGGCTTGTTACCGTTCTTTTCCGGATCTGCAGATCGTGTTTACGATTTCTTCTATTGTACGGGTTAAATCGAATGAGTATTTGAAAGGAATTGTAGAGATGTACAATTTAAGTGGGCTGTCTTTCCGGGAATTTTTGGAATTGGAAACCGGTATCCATTTTCCGGTATTTTCCTTTCAGGAGATTGTAGAAAATCACGAAAAGATTGTAAATGATATTTTGTGTCGTATCCGTCCGCTGGCTTATTTCGGAAATTATCTTCGCTATGGGTATTATCCGATTTATTTGGAGGAAAAATCGCATATCGATTATCTTTTAAAAAATATTAATTTGACCTTGGAATTTGATATTCCCTATAACAATCAAATTGAATTGAAGTACCTGACTAAGCTCAAAAAATTACTTTATATTGTCGCCAGAGATGGGAATTGTACGGTTAATATCAGTAAGTTGAGTAGTGAGATTGGGGTTTCCCGGGCGACCGTATTGAATTATCTGTATTATATGAAAAATGCCCGTTTACTTACTTTATTGTTACCGGAGGAGGACGGGGAAGACAGTGGGCGGAAACCGAATAAATTGTATATTCATAACCCGAATCTGTTGAATGCCGTATGTTTAGATGAAGTGGATACAGGGGTTATGCATAAAACATTTTTATTGAGTCAATTGTGCCCTGTGCACCGCATTAATTATTCGGAAAATGCTGATTTTCTGATTGACGGAACGTATAATGTAAACGTTTGTCGGGAAGGAGAGAGGAGCAGAAACCGCCGGGAAGGGATTGTCATGGAGGATATGGCAGAACGGGGAAAGGGAAATATTATTCCTTTATGGTTGGCTGGATTTGTATATTGAGAGAAAAATAGAATTAGTATTAAATAATAAACAGAGAATGCAGAAAGTAGAAATGGAAAAAGTAAATTTATTATTTCCTTTTCTCACTTTCGGTTTTCAATGGAAGTAAGATTCATTTAATTTTATAAAGATGGCAAAAGAAAAACAATTTTTGACTTGTGATGGTAATGCTGCTGCTGCACATATTGCTTATATGTTCAGTGAGGTATCGTGCATCTATCCCATTACTCCGTCTTCGCCTATGGCTGAGAACGTAGATGAATGGGCCGCCAAGGGACGTAAAAACATGTTCGGGGAAACCGTACGTGTGATTGAAATGCAATCGGAAGCCGGTGCTGCAGGTGCCGTTCATGGTTCATTGCAGGCTGGAGCTTTAACTACAACTTATACAGCTTCTCAGGGATTATTACTGATGATTCCCAATATGTATAAAATAGCTGGGGAGTTATTGCCTTGTGTCTTCCATGTGAGTGCACGTGCATTGGCAGCTCATGCTTTAAATATTTTCGGAGACCATGCTGACGTTTACGCTGCCCGTCAAACCGGTTTTGCCATGCTGGCTTCCGGTTCTGTGCAGGAAGTGATGGATTTGTCTGCTGTATCTCATTTGACGGCTATTAAATCCCGTGTTCCGTTTGTCAGTTTCTTCGATGGCTTCCGTACCTCCCACGAAATTCAGAAAATTGAGGCGGTGGATATGGAAGATCTCAGAAGCTTGGTGGATATGGAAGCTTTGCAGGCTTTCCGGGAACGTTCTTTAAATCCCGAAACTCCGGTTACCCGGGGAACGGCTCAGAACCCTGACATTTATTTCCAGGGAAGAGAAGCTTCGAATAAATTTTACGAAGTCGTTCCGGATCTTGTCGCCTATTATATGGACAAGATGTCCGAAATCACCGGGAGAAAGTACCGTCCGTTCGACTATTACGGTGCTCCGGATGCCGAAAATATTATTATTGCTATGGGATCTATTACCGATACCATACGGGAAGTGATCGATTATAAGATGGCCAGAGGGGAGAAAGTGGGGTTAATTGCCGTACATTTATATCGTCCCTTCTCTCCTAAATATTTTATGGAGGCTGTTCCGGCATCGGTGAAAAGGATTACAGTGCTCGACCGGACAAAAGAACCGGGAGCAAATGGCGATCCCCTTTATCTCGATGTGAAAGATATCTTCTATGGTCAGCCGAATGCACCGCTGATTGTTGGCGGACGTTATGGAATGGGTTCTAAAGATGTGACTCCCGCACAGATTATAGCCATTTATAAAAATATGGCCATGAACGAACCTAAAAACCAATTTACAGTCGGTATTGTAGATGACGTTACTTTCAAATCCCTGCCTTTGGAAGCAGAAGTAAAGGTAACGCACGACACCACTTATGAAGCTAAATTTTATGGTTTGGGTTCTGACGGTACGGTAGGGGCAAATAAGAATTCCATTAAAATTATCGGAGGGGCTACCGACAAATATTGTCAGGCTTATTTTGCATACGATTCTAAAAAATCTGGTGGTTTCACTGCTTCTCATCTGCGTTTCGGAGACGAACCGATTCGTTCCACTTACCTTATTACGACGCCCGATTTTGTAGCTTGTCATGTGCCTGCTTATATCAATCAGTATGATGTATTGAAAGGATTGAAAAAAGGAGGGTCTTTCCTGTTAAATTCTTTATGGGATGCAGAAGAGACGAAAAAGCATTTGCCGAACCATATGAAAAAATATATGGCTGACAATGATATCAATTTTTATATTATTAACGGTACGAAGATTGGGCAGGAATTAGGATTAGGGAATCGTACCAACACCATTATGCAGAGTGCTTTCTTTAAAATTACCAATGTAATTCCTTATGAGCTGGCTGTTCAGGAAATGAAGTCTGCGATTGTGAAGACTTACGGTAAGAAAGGAGAAGCGATTGTCAACATGAACTATGCGGCTGTTGATGCTGGAGGAAAGGAAGAAAATCTGATAAAGGTGGAAATTCCGGCTGACTGGAAAAATCTGCCGGATGAAATGCTTGCACAGAACGAAGCCCGTCCGGAATTCATTCGCAAAGTAGTGGACGTTATGAATGCTCAAAAGGGAGATGACCTGCCTGTCAGCGCTTTCCTGGGCAGAGAAGACGGTACTTTCCCCAGTGGTACATCAAAGTTCGAAAAACGGGGGATTGCGGTAAATGTTCCGGAATGGCAGGTAGAGAATTGTATACAGTGTAATCAGTGCGCTTATGTATGTCCTCATGCTTCTATCCGTCCTTTCTTGATGACAGAGGAAGAGTTGGCGGCAGCACCTGCCGGAACGGTAGCTAAACCGGCTATTGGTAAGGAACTGGCTGGCTATAAGTTTAAAATTCAGGTATCTCCGCTCGATTGTACCGGTTGCGGAAACTGTGCTGATGTTTGTCCGGCTAAAAATAAGGCTTTGATCATGAAATCTTTGGAAAGCCAGGCTGCAGAAATCGAACGCTGGGAATACATGGATAAAAAAGTGGGTTATAAGAAAGTTGTTGAACCGACCAATGTCAAGAATTCTCAGTTTATTCAGCCTTTATTCGAATTCTCCGGAGCTTGTGCTGGTTGTGGAGAGACGCCTTATATTAAATTGATCACTCAGTTGTTCGGCGAACGGATGATGGTGGCCAATGCGACAGGCTGTTCTTCTATATACGGAGCTTCTGCCCCTTCTACACCTTATTGTACGAATTATAAAACAGGGCGTGGACCCGCTTGGGCAAACTCTCTGTTTGAAGATAATGCAGAATACGGTTTTGGTATGGCTGAAGGAGCAAATCGCTTGAGAGAGAGAGTAAAGAGGTTGTTGGACGAAAATATCAATTCTTTCTCTTCGGAGACTCAGAATGCCGTAAATGAATGGATAGCAACTTATGAAGATGGAGAAAAAACCGTCGCTACCAGTGATGCATTAGCTGCTGCTTTGGAAAAAGAAAGTATTCCTGTAGCTAAAGAAATATTGAATTTAAGACCCTATTTCACTAAAAAGTCTCAGTGGATTTTTGGTGGTGACGGTTGGGCATACGATATTGGTTACGGCGGTGTAGACCATGTATTGGCCAGCGGACACGATGTGAACATTCTGGTGTTGGATACTGAAGTTTACTCGAATACGGGAGGTCAGTCTTCAAAATCCACCCCTACAGGAGCTGTGGCTAAATTTGCAGCCAGCGGAAAGCGTGTTCGCAAAAAAGATCTGGGTATGATGGCAATATCTTATGGTTACGTTTATGTAGCCCAGGTATCTATGGGTGCGAACCAAGCTCAGTATATGAAAGCCATTAAAGAAGCAGAGGCTTATCCGGGTCCTTCTTTGATTATCGCTTATGCTCCCTGTATCAACCACGGCTTAAAAGCCAGTATGGGCAAATCACAGGCAGAAGAGAAAAAGGCTGTAGAATGCGGTTACTGGCAATTGTATCGCTATAATCCGCTGCTGGAAGCAGAAGGAAAAAATCCGTTCCAACTGGATTCCAAAGAACCGGATTATTCTAAGTTCCGCGAGTTCCTGATGGGGGAAGTACGCTTCAACTCATTGGTGAAAGCTGCTCCGGAAGATGCAGAAAAACTGTTCGAAATGACAGAAGCAAATGCAAAATGGAGATATGAAGGATATAAACGTCATGCTGAAATGAAGTACGGCGAACAATAATCTTTCTAGAGACGCAAGAAAAGCCTGTCCTAAACCTGTTTCCGGTTTGGGACGGGCTTTCTTTTTGAGGAGAGTCATAGAAATATTTACATAAATATACAACCTATAAGTTTTTTTATTACATTTGAACTTCTATCGGGGTTTGACGTAAAAAATAAGATGAGAGGATTTATAAATAAAAAACGTTCGTAAATTCGAATACATCGAGGAAACAATTATTTTTTATAAAAAAAGTTTATGGAAGTATTAGAAACAAAAAATCAGGATCAACCGAAACAGACGATTGTTATTAATCAGCAACCCGTTCCCCGTTCCAATGGGTTGGGGACAGCGGGTTTTGTACTGGCTTTGATCGCTTTGTTTTTAGGTTGGGTTCCCTTTTTAGGCTGGATTATCTGGTTGCTGGGACTTATTTTTTCTGCTTGTGGTATGTTTAAGCCGCCGAGGGGACTAGCCATAGCAGGATTGGTGATTTCTTTGATAGGTATTATCTTGTTATTGGTCGTATTCGAGCATTAGCAGCCTTTGTCACGCTTTGACAAAGGAACGGTAATTGCTGGGCTAACATATTTTAAACAGAAGTGTGTCTGAAGTGAAAAGGGGCTTTGGGCACACTTTTAGAATAGGGAAGAGAGAATATTGTAATCCCATGAAAATAGATTATCTTCGTGGCCGTTATTAACCATCAGAAGGGGTGCCTTAACACGACGGGCTGAGATCATACCCATTGAACCTGTTCCGGATAATGCCGGCGGAGGGAAATGTAACAGATGTGCGCCTTTCTGTTATGATAAAGCAGAAAATGAATAAAAAAATTGGATTAACAATAGCTTTGTTGGGGATGAGCTATGGAGCTATTGCTGAAAATGGAGAGGCGGATACCTTGAGGCATGTTCAGTTGGAAGAAGTGCAGGTATTGGCTACGCGGGCTACGGCCCGGACTCCTGTTGCTTTTGTCAATTTGGATAAGGAGAGTTTAAGAAAGCAGAATATCGGCTTAGATATTCCTTTCCTTTTGACAATGACGCCTTCTGTATTGACGACTACAGATGCCGGAGCCGGAATCGGCTATACCGGAATACGAATCCGGGGGACGGATGCAACCCGTATCAATGTGACTGCTAATGGAATACCGATGAATGACGCAGAGAGTCATTCTATTTTCTGGGTAAATACTCCGGATTTGGTTTCTTCTTTGCAGGATATTCAAATACAGAGAGGAGCCGGAACTTCTACGAACGGAGCAGGAGCTTTTGGAGGAAGTATCAATATGCAGACGGAGAATACCGCTATAAATCCTTCTGCCGAGCTGAGCGGTTCCTATGGTTCGTTTAATACTCAGAAAGAGATGGTAAAGCTCGGGACGGGTTTGTTATACGATCGCTGGGCTTTTGATTTGCGGCTTTCTCATATCGGAAGTGACGGGTACCGGGACAGGGCTTCTGCTAAATTGAAATCCTATTTTGCGCAAGCTGGTTATTACGGAGATCATACTACTCTGAAATTGATCACTTTCAGTGGCGAGGAAGAGACTTATCACGCCTGGGATGGCATTCCCCGGGAAACTTTGGATACAAACCGTACTTACAATCCGAATGGAAAAATTGAAAATGAGGAGGGCGAGGTAATCGGTTTTTATAAAGATCAGTTGGATGTATATCGGCAAACTCATTATCAATTGCTTTTTAATCACATTTTCAGTCCCGGGTGGAACCTGAATATTGCTTTTCATTATACCCGCGGAAAGGGATACTATCAGGAATATAAAAACAAACGTAGCCTGATAGAATATGGGTTGAAACCTTATGAAATACCGGGAATTTCGGAGCCTGTAAAAAAGAGCGATTTGGTGCGGAAGAAAAATGTGGAGAGTGATTTCGGAGGAATGGTATTTTCTCTGAATTATCATTCGGATAAGTTACAGATGTCGCTGGGGGGAGGAGTCAATAAATATAAAAATGATCATGACGGAAAGGTAATATGGGTGAAAAATTATATGGGGAATTTGGCTCCGGATCACCGGTTTTATGAAAATACTGGGAGGAAGCTGGATGCAAATGTTTACGGACGTATAAATTATGAGATTGTGCGTCGTTTGTATTTCTATGCTGATTTGCAATACCGTCGTATTCATTATACGATTCGGGGAGTGAACGATAAATGGGATTGGAACGCCGGGCGGATGCAACCTTTGGATCTGGATGAGACGTTTGATTTTTTTAATCCGAAAGCGGGTTTATTCTGGCAGATAGCTGATCAGCACAGTATGTATGCTTCCTTTGCTGTTGCCCAGAAGGAACCTACCCGGAATAATTATACGGATGGCTTTTTTACGGAATTGCCCAAGGCTGAGCGTTTGTTGGATTATGAATGGGGGTATGCTTTCCGTTCGGCCCGGTTTTCTGCCGGTATAAATTTGTATTATATGGATTACCGGAATCAATTGGTATTAACCGGTCAGTTAAATGAGATCGGAGAAGCGGTGTCAGCAAATGTAAAGAAGAGTTATCGGGCAGGTACGGAATTTTCGGCTGGCATTCGTTTTACCGACTGGCTTCGTTGGGATGTAAATGCTACCTGGAGCCGGAACCGGATCAAACATTATACCGAATATCGAAACGATGTAGACCTAAACGGGGAGGGCTTGTATACGGCAGAAGGTGCAATTTCCCAGACGACCCGTTATTTGGGAAGCAGCCCGATTTCATTTTCTCCTGATTTTATGGGAAATAGTCTGATTTCCTTTCATTGTAAAGGATGGGATGCTTCTTTTCAATCGCAATATGTGAGTAAACAGTATCTGAATAATTCCGGAGATAAAGCATGTATGTTGGAGGCTTATTTCGTAAACAATTTGAATTTGAATTATACTTTTCAATTGCCTTTGGCAAAGGCTGTCACCCTCGGTATATCCGTTTATAATCTGTTTGACGAGGAATACGAGAGTAACGGTTATGCCAGTTGTACGGCAGTATATCCGACGACAGACGGTACAAAACCGGCCGGTGTGAAACCGGAACTTATTTCTGATGCGGCTTATTATCCCAATGCAGGGATCAATGTTTTGGCGTATTTAACATTACGTTTTTAATAGGACTGGGAAAAAGGGTTTCCGCTTTTTAATTGTATCGCATGGATTGGTTAGAGATTACAGGAACGATTGTCGGTTTATTTTACCTTTGGTTCGAGTATAAAGCCAGTATCTGGCTTTGGGCGGCAGGTATAATCATGCCTGTTCTAAGTTTGATGGTATATTACCAGGCCGGCTTGTATGCTGATTTTGGAATCAATATTTATTATTTACTAGCCGGTATTTATGGCTGGCTGTTGTGGCTGAAAGGGGCTGGAGGAAAAAAAGAACGGCCGGTCATACACACTCCTTTGAAGCAGATTTTACCGTTAACCGCCGTTTCTCTTCTCTTGTTTCTGGGGATTGCCTGGGTGTTGATTCGGTTTACGGATAGCACAGTTCCCTGGTTGGATAGCCTCACAACAGCTTTGAGTATTACAGCCATGTGGATGCTGGCTTATAAACAGGCGGAACAATGGCTGGTGTGGGTAGTGGTCGATATAGTGAGTTGCGCCTTATATGTGTATAAAGGCTTGCCTTTTTATGCGGGTTTATATGGTTTTTATACTTTTATCGCTTTCTTTGGTTATCTGAAGTGGCGGAAGATGATTGTCCGTTCATTTTAAAGTGTTCATGATGAATTATTATCCTTTAGTAAAGACGGTAGCAGAACCGGAAGCCGTCATATTAGCCGACGGGAGTTTTCCGGTACATCCTTTACCTTTGTCGTTTTTGTGCCGTTGCCGGCGAATTGTTTGTTGTGATGGGGCTGCAGAGTCGTTGATACAATGGGGACGGGAACCTGAAGCCATTGTAGGAGATGGCGATTCTTTGAATCTTGCTTTACGGGAGCGTTATGCCGCTTTGATTCATCGGGAAACGGAACAGGAAACCAATGATTTAAGTAAGGCTTTTCGGTATTGTTTGAAAAGAGGATGGAAAAAATTGTTTATTTTAGGAGCGACAGGAAAACGGGAAGATCATACGATGGGAAATATCAGTCTTTTATCGGATTATCAGGCACAGGCTGATGTGCAAATGCTGACCGATTACGGACTGTTTACGCCGGTATGTGGAGATGCCGAATTTGAATGCTTTCCGGGACAACAGGTTTCTGTATTCAACCGGGATTGTCGCTCTCTTTCAGGGGAAGGCCTGTTGTACCCTCTTTCTGCCTTTACCAATTGGTGGCAGGGAACTTTGAATGAGGCCTTGGCCGGAACATTTAAGATTTATGCCGATAAGCGGTTATGGGTATACCGGGTGTATGGTGCTGAAAAAGAAAATTTCCCGAATGTTGAAAAGTAAAAAAGGAAGTCGGTTTTGTATTTTTAGAAATTGTTTCCGGGATTTCGAAAAGGAGATCGTTTGCTTCATTCTTTATTATTATATTTGCCCTCATGAGGTGGAATGAGGATATGTGTCGTCCTTTATCGTCGTTTAAACTGTAAATCTAAAGCCTTGTTTTATGAGAAAACAGCTGCTATTATTTTTGTTCTTTTGTGCGGGATTCGTGAGATCGTATGCAGAGGAGGGAGTTTTGAGAATATCGACCGATGCGACGGATTTGATTCTTCGGGTGGCTTCTAATGGCCGACTCTATCAGTCTTATTTGGGACCGCGTTTGCTTAACGAATCCGATATGCAACATTTCCCGGCTTTTTCCCGTGGCGGTTCCGGTAGTCGTATTGCTGAGCAGGGATGGGAAACTTATCCGGCTTCGGGAATGGAGGATTATTTCGAACCGGCTTTGGGGATTATCCATCAGGACGGAAATATGACGACGCTTTTAAAATATGTATCTTCTGAAACACGAAAAATAGATGAAAATGTTTCCGAGACGAGTATTATACTGAGGGACGACGTCTATCCCATAGAAGTGAAACTGTATTACAGAACTTTTAAAAAGGAAAATATTATCAAAACCTGGACGGAGATCCGGCATCAGGAAAAAAAGCCGGTGACTTTATTCCGTTATGCTTCCGCTATGCTTTATTTTGAGAGTCCGCATTATTATCTGACGGAATTCAGCGGGGACTGGGCAAAAGAAGTGGTGATGAATGCTCAGGAACTGCTCTTCGGAAAGAAAGTTCTGGATACGAAACTCGGTTCACGGGCTGCTATGCATACTTCGCCGTTTTTTCAATTGGGATTCGGACAACCAATAGCGGAGAACCAGGGGAATGTGTTGTTGGGTACCCTCGGCTGGACCGGAAATTTCCGGTTTACTTTTGAAGTGGACAATGAGGGAAATTTACGCATAATATCGGGCATTAACCCTTATGCTTCTCCTTATGAACTGAAGCCGGGAGAAATATTCAAGACGCCGGAATTTATCTTTACCCTGAGTGAAAAAGGAAGAGGAGAAGCCAGTCGTAATTTCCACGATTGGGCCCGTCGTTATCAGGTAAAAGACGGAGAGAAAGACCGCCTCACTTTATTGAATAACTGGGAGAGTACGGGTTTTCATTTTAATGAAGAGAGATTACTCGATTTGATGCAGGAAGCAAAGCAATTGGGAGTAGATCTGTTTTTATTGGATGACGGCTGGTTTGGAAATCGTTATCCCCGTAATCACGATAAGGCCGGTTTAGGAGATTGGGAACCGATGCGTGATAAGCTGCCGAATGGGATAGGAGCCTTGATAAAAGGAGCAGAAAAAGCCGGAGTAAAATTTGGAATTTGGATAGAACCGGAAATGGTGAATCCGAAGAGCGATTTATTTGAAAAACATCCGGATTGGGTGATTCATCAGCCCAATCGGGAGACCTATTATTTTCGGAATCAATTGGTTTTAGATATGAGTAATCCGAAGGTTCAGGATTATGTCTACGGGGTAGTGGATAAGCTGATGACAGCTCATCCGGAAATAGCCTTTTTTAAATGGGACTGTAACAGTCCGATTACAAATATTTATTCCCCTTATTTGAAAGAGAAACAATCTCAATTGTATATAGATCATGTACGGGGGATATATAAAGTTTTAGAGCGTATTCAGGCGAAGTATCCTCATTTGCCGATGATGTTGTGTTCGGGCGGCGGAGGCCGTTGTGATTATGAGGCGTTGAAATATTTTACAGAATTTTGGCCAAGTGACAATACAGATCCCGTAGAACGGATATTTATCCAATGGGGGTTTTCTCAGTTTTTTCCGGCCAATACTTTGTGTGCACATGTGACCAGCTGGGGAAAACAACCTCTGAAATTCCGGACAGATGTCGCTATGATGGGGAAACTGGGGTTCGATATCAGTATGGCAGATAGGAGTGCTGCAGAACAGGCATTTTGCCGGGAAGCCGTGGCAAATTTTAAACGTCTGAAACCGGTTATTTTAGGTGGGGATTTGTTTCGGTTGGTTTCTCCCTATGAAACAGAACATGCTGCTTTGGTTTATGTGGCTAAAGATAAGAAAAAAGCAGTGCTGTATGCCTATAATATTCACCCCCGTTTCGGGGAAAAACTTTTTCCGGTCCGGCTGCAAGGTTTGGATCCGGCCCTTCAGTACAGAGTGGAGGAAATAAATCTTATGCCGGAACAGAAATCGAAATTTTCAGAAAATGGAAATGTATTTTCCGGAGATTATCTGATGAAAATCGGTTTAGCTGTTTTTACCACCCAACCGACTACTAGCCGGATGATTGAGATTACGGCAGAATAAATTAGAGGAATAGTTTAGCTTGGGGTGGGTTGGAATTCATCAATTCTGGAGAATCTGAAAGGGAGTTTACTTTTTTAATACTTCCTGTATTTTTTCTTTTACACCGACGATATTTATCGGTTTTGAAAGATAGGAATTAAATCCGCTTTTCAGTATTTGCTCAATATCCTGGGCATAAGCATAAGCTGTAACCGCAATAATGGGAACCGTAACCGAGATTTTACGGATTTCTGCAGTAGCTTCGTATCCGTTCATTTTAGGCATGCGGATGTCCATTAATATCAATTGCGGTTGATGTTTTTTGAAAAGTTCTACGGCTTCTTCGCCGTCCCAGGCATGAATCAACTGAAAGTTTGTTTGTAAAATACATTTTAACAACAGGTAATTGTCTGAATTGTCTTCGGCAATCAAGAGAACAGGTTTGGAAGAAGAAGTTTTGTTTTCTCCGGTTGAAATAGGGGATACAATTTTGCTTTCTACAGCTTCTTGTTCAGAAGGAGAAACGAAAAGAGATTTTTCATTGTCGTTCATTTGGATTGCCATAGAAGAGCTTCATTTATAGAAAAGACCGGAAAAATTATAATTTGTTTACACACACACATTCTCTTTTAAAGTAATCAGTATTATTACATTAATAGGGATAGCAAAGGTACGTTTTTTAATGAAGGAGAAAGAGAGACAAAAATTTGTTCATAGGGAAAAATAGAATGTATTTATCTTATTTGCAGTCAGTTGATTGTGTCCGTTTTTACGCTTTTCCCTTATTTTGTTACTTTCAAAAGGATCCCTTTGAATTTTGCCCAAAAAAACGTACCATAAAATGGTTATGAATGAGCTACTCCTTGAAGGAAGGCGGAGGATTCAAGCGAAGGGTCGGAAGGTGTTGAAACTTTAAAAACTTTTCTGTTTTTCCTTCGTTCTATAGAAAAGAGGAAGAATTAAAAATGAAAGTTATGCAGTATAGGAATGAAAGGGATACAATGGGGGAAGTAAAGGTTCCCGAGGGAGCTTATTATGGGGCGCAAACTCAGAGAAGTATTGAGAATTTTAACATTGCGGCCGACCGGGACCGGATGCCGAAAGAAATTATTCAGGCTTTTGCCTGGTTGAAGAAGGCTGCGGCTTTGACAAATCGGGAAGCCGGGGTTCTATCTCCTGAAAAAACAGATTTAATTGTGCAGGTTTGCGATGAAATACTCTCTGGAAAATGGGAAGATCAGTTTCCTTTAGTGGTATGGCAGACGGGGAGCGGTACTCAGACCAATATGAATGTAAATGAAGTCATTGCAAACCGGGGACATGTCTTGAAGGGTGGAAAATTGACGGATACGAATAAAATATTAAGTGCAAATGACGATGTCAATAAATCGCAGTCTTCCAATGACACTTTCCCTACGGCTATGCACATTGCGGCGTATAAAATGTTACTGGAAAAGACATTGCCGGGCTTAGAGAGACTTCGGGCTACATTGGCCCAGAAAAGGGAAGAATTTAAAACGATAGTGAAGATCGGGCGGACACATTTTATGGATGCCACTCCGCTTACTTTAGGACAGGAATTCAGTGGCTATGTCGCTCAGTTGGAACATGGCATACAGGCCATACAACATACCTTACCCCATCTGGCGGAATTGGCTTTGGGGGGAACAGCTGTAGGAACGGGCTTGAATACTCCTCCTGAATATGCTGAACAGGTAGCTGCTAAAATCGCAGAATTGACAGGCTTGCCTTTTGTATCGGCTCCCAATAAATTTGAAGCATTGGCTACTCAGGATGCTCTGGTAGAAACGCATGGCGCTTTAAAAACAGTTGCTGTAAGTTTGATGAAAATTGCAAATGATATTCGGATGCTTACTTCGGGACCTCGAGCCGGAATTGGCGAAATCCGGATCCCTGAAAATGAACCGGGCTCTTCGATTATGCCTGGGAAAGTAAACCCTACCCAATGTGAAGCCCTGACAATGATAGCTGCCCAAGTATTGGGAAATGATGTAACCATTAATGTGGGTGGAGCTACCGGGCATTTTGAGCTGAATGTGTTTAAACCTGTTATTATTTACAATTTTCTGCACAGTGCCCGTTTGATTGGGGAAGGATGTATGAATTTTAATGATCGCTGTGCAGTAGGAATAGTACCCGTATACGATACAATCCGTAAACATTTGGGCGATTCCCTGATGTTAGTGACGGCTTTGAATTCCCATATCGGTTATTATAAAGCTGCTGCCATCGCCCGGAAAGCTTATTTGGAAAACAAGACACTGAAGGAAGCAGCCCTGGAGTTGGGATATGTCTCAGCGGAGGAATTTGACCGTTGGGTAGATCCTGCCCGTATGGTCGGTAAAATCTCTTGAGTTTATAAAAGAAAGGAATAGGTTTCTTCGGAAGAGAATGTTTATTCCGTTTTCCCTTTTAGGGAGATTCCGTATCTTTGCCGAAAATTCCGGAGATGAATCGCAAGATATTACGTTTAGCTTTACCTTCCATCGTATCCAATATTACGGTTCCTTTATTGGGGTTAGTGGATGTGACAATTGTCGGGCATTTGGGAGAGACAGCTTATATTGGAGCGATTGCAGTGGGAGGTTTGCTCTTTACTATTTTATATTGGAATTTCGGTTTTTTGAGAATGGGAACCAGTGGATTGACTTCCCAGGCTTATGGAAGAAAAGACGCTGCCGGCGAAATGCGGGTATTGATACAGGCCGTTAGCGTGGGATTGGTATCGGCTTTGTCTATATTAATTTTACAATATCCTGTAGAGCGTTTGGCGTTTTATTTATTGGATACCAGTCCGGAAGTGGAACAATATGCCCTTACTTATTTTCGGGTGTGTGTATGGGGAGCACCGGCCGTACTGACCATGTACGGGTTTAAAGGGTGGTTTATCGGCATGCAGAATTCCCGTTTCCCCATGTATATTGCTATTGCTGTAAATATTATCAACATCCTTGGCAGCCTTTGTTTTGTGTTCGGGTTGGGGATGAAAGTAGAAGGGGTTGCTTTGGGCACTGTTGTGGCGGAGTATTCGGGTTTGTTGATGGCTCTTTTGTTGTGGAAGAAACACTATAAGGCTCTCAGACCCTGGATAAGAATCCGGGGAAGTCTTCATTGGAAAGCTATGCGACGGTTCTTTGCTGTAAACCGGGATATCTTTTTACGTACGGTTTGTCTGATTGCGGTTACTACCTTTTTTACTTCCAGTGGGGCAAGGCAAGGGAATATTATATTAGCTGTCAATACCTTATTGATGCAACTCTTTACCTTGTTTTCTTATATCATGGATGGTTTCGCTTATGCTGCAGAGGCGTTGGCCGGAAGGTATGTGGGGGCCTGTAATTTACCTAAGCTCCGGCAAGCCGTCCGTTATTTATTCGGTTGGGGAATTGGCTTATCAGCCTGTTTTACTTTGCTTTATGGAATAGGAGGAAAAAATTTTTTAAGTCTGTTGACGAATGATGCAGAAGTCATCCGGGCATCTGCGGATTATTTTTATTGGGTGTTGGCTATCCCTTTCGCCGGTTTTGCTGCTTTCCTGTGGGATGGGATTTTGATCGGAGCGACGGCTACCCGTCAGATGTTGTGGGCTATGGCGGTAGCCGCTATGGCATTTTTCTTTATTTATTACGGATTTTCCGGAAGAACAGATAATCATATCCTCTGGCTTGCTTTTCTGGTATATCTTTTTCTCAGAGGGGTGATGCAAACTGTTTGGGGACAGGCCATATTTACAGTAAAATACCTCCAAACGGTTAAAAATAAAGCATTTCCGGAAGGTAAAATCTCAGATCAACAAATGTGATGAAAAATTGAACTTTATACGAAATATTTATTATCCCTTGTTTTTTTCCGAAATTATTTTAATTTTATAAAGCACTTCGTCGTGTGTTGTTGCCTTCCAGACTCCTGTTGGCAGGAGGATTGTTTATATCACTGTTTTACATTTTAAATTTTTCAGTATATGAAATGGGGTATTGTTATCTTTGTGTGGATAGCCTGGGGCTGTCAGCATGAACCGGAACCCTGGACCGAGGAAGGAAGAGGAATTCCTGTGTTTGTCCGGGCTGGGAATGGAATAAATCAGTTGCCGCCTGTAACGGGTTATCAGGTATTTGTGTATGATGAAAAAACTCGGGAGACCGGTTTTTATGAATGTAATCTGGTTGGAACCTCGGGAGATCGTTTTAATCTGGAGCTTCCGTCCGGAACTTATACCGGTTTTTGTATGGTCAATGTGGAGGATAAAGCCGTCCGGGAATATAGTAAGACGAAAACTCCCGGACAGATTTTTATTCGGTTGAAGCAAGCGGAAGAAGGGTATTGTGAAACGAAGGATTATCTATTGGGACAAACAGATTTTACTATACAGGAGGATAAACAGGAGGAAGTTGTGTTTGATCTGGAAAGAAAAGTTGCCCGTTTGAGGGTTATTGTTGAGAATGTTCCTCCGGAAATGAATGATTTAATGTTACACGTCACTTCTATTCCGGAAAAAATGAATTTATTGGGAGAATATACCGAAAATGTACAGACGGTAGTAAAAAGGGCGGAACGCGCACAGGAGGGTGTGTCTACGACTTCCTTGTTCTTATTCCCGGCCCGGGGAAATTGCGGACTTTCTTTTTCTTATAAAATGGGGGCTACTTCTTATACGACTTCTGTGCATGAGTTGAGTGCTTTATTGGCTAATCGGATTACTGAAATCAGGGTTGTTCTGGGACGTCCGGGGGAAGGTGATTTTGCCGATTTTCAGGTAAATATAAAAGGCTGGGATGAAAATGTAATATTCGATAAAGATTGGTATATCGATATTCCGGCGGCTTGTAAAGGGAAAGGAAACGGCGTGAATTTAGTGAGAAACGGAAGTTTCGAAGAGGGAAAATGGGAAGGTTTACCTTTGGGGTGGAATTTAGGGACGGGAGGAACAGACCGGCAGGCGATACGAGTTGGCTCTCCTGTATTAGAAGGCAAAAAAGCTGTGTGTCTGGAAGGTAAAACTTATCTTTATCAGGATATACCGGTAAGAGGGGATGCCTGTTATCAATTTCAACTATACGCCAATAGTCCTTCTGAAGAAGTAAAATGGCGCTGGTGGTGCACCTGGATGTCGGGAACTACGAACTTGCCTTCAGAAGATATCCGCACTTCAGAATATCATTATCAAACGCAAGGTTATATGGATGTATTCCGCAACCAAATATTCCGGTCCCCTGCAACAGCTAATAAATTGAGGCTAGAAATCCGTACGTATACGCCTACCCTTATGTCGGGGATCGGGTTGTATGTGGATGCTGTCCGGGTAGAGTTGGTGGAATAAAGGTCGGATAGAGGAGTTTAGCGTGATGTAAATTGAAGGAAGAAAGCGGCTTTGAGAAAAGCTGCTTTCTTTTTGTTTCGCAAAAAGAAGATTGTTTTCGGTTGTTTTCCTGAAAGGAGTTTTTTATATTTGTAGAAATACAACGAGTTTATTATTTTAAGCAGAATAGTATGAAACGTTTGGAAATTATTCAGGGTGATATTACGACATTGAAAGTGGATGCTATAGTAAATGCTGCCAACAAGACCTTATTGGGTGGTGGTGGGGTAGATGGAGCTATTCACCGGGCAGCAGGCCCCGAGTTGTTGGAAGAATGCCGGAAATTACACGGTTGTGAGACAGGAGAAGCGAAAATAACGAAAGGATATCGTTTACCTGCTTCTTACGTAATTCATACGGTGGGACCTGTATATCGGAGTGGGAGGCAGGGAGAACCGGAACTATTGGCTGCTTGCTATCGGAATAGTTTGCATTTAGCTGTAGAACGGGGATTAAAAACGATTGCCTTTCCATGTATCAGTACAGGGGTGTACGGATATCCCAAAGAAGCTGCAGCCCGGATTGCTTTAAAGGAAGTGGAAGCTTTTTTGGTTTTACATCCTGATTTTGAAAAAGTGATAATGGTTTGTTTTGGTAGAGAGGATGAGTCTATCTACTGGAAATTACTTCAGGAAGAAAAAAAGGGTCAAATGTAAAACAAGAGAAAATGACAGAGAAACAGTATTGTTATAAATATCCGCGCCCTGCTTTGACAGCCGATAGTGTCGTATTCGGTTTTGATGGTGCCGATTTAAATGTATTACTGATACAGAGAAAAAACGAACCTTTTGAGGGGGATTGGGCTTTCCCGGGTGGGTTTATGGAAATAGAAGAGACTATCGAAGCCTGCGCTTTCCGGGAATTGAGAGAGGAAACCGGTATTATCCCCGCTTTTATGGATCAGATTGGTACTTTTTCTGCTATCGACCGGGATCCCCGGGGAAGGGTAGTTACCGTCGCCTTTTATACTTTAGTAAAGCTGCAGGATTATCAACCTGAAGCTGCCGATGACGCAGCTCATGCAGATTGGTTCAGAATAGATGAATTACCTTCTCTAGCCTTTGATCATACCAAAATATTGCGGTTTGCCCTCAGTAAGTTGAAAGAACGCTTAAAGCAGATTGCAAACGATCAGGTTCAGCCGGTTACTTCTTTTTCTGTACCGGAATTACAGCGCCTTTATGAGGCTGTAGGGAATGAACGGTAGAAATGAGACAAAGAGACCGTCAGTCGGACTTATTCTTGTCGTAAATCTTGTATTTTCTTTGCTGAAATCCACCGGATTGTTTTTTTAACAATCTGGTATTCCTCTATATTTAATTATATAGAATATCGCTCCCTATCTTCCTGCCTTTGCTTCGATATTTAATTTTTGCATTCAATCCCTTATATATTCCGACATTTATACAAATTTCTTTCAGAACTCCAACTTTTTAATGAGAGGGACGTTAATTTGAAAAAGTGAAGCAAATGAAAGCGAAAGAAATACAACAGATATTACTACCTCCTCCTCCTCATATGGTGGGAGATGGTTTCCGGGTTCATAATTTTTTCCCTTCCGGTTATAGTATGGCACCCAATCGGATGAGTCCTTTTTACTTGTTGGATTATAATGCTAAAATGGAATTTAGTCCCCGCAAAGATCCCCGGGGAGTCGGAGTACATCCGCACCGGGGATTTGAGACGGTAACTCTGGTTTATCAGGGGAAGGTAGCTCATCACGATAGTTGTGGACACAGCGGCGTGATCGGAGCGGGAGATATACAATGGATGACAGCCGGAACAGGAGTATTGCATAAAGAATACCATGAAAAAAAGTTCAGTCGCCAAGGCGGCACTTTCCATATCGTACAACTTTGGATTAATTTACCGGCAAAAGATAAAATGAGCCCGCCGCATTACCAGAGCATTTCTCACGCCCGGATACCCGTTTACAGCTTGCCGGAAGGGCAGGGGCAGGTGGAAGTGATTGCAGGAGAGTTTAAGGGAGTGAAAGGAATTGCCCGCACCTTTACTCCGATTGAAATGTATAACTTTCGTCTTCGTTCCGGCGCATCCCTTGTATTCAGTCTGCCGGAAAATTACAACACGGGATTACTTGTCCTGGAAGGAGAAGTCAAAGTGAATGGAGAGGAAAGGGCAGAGACCGATCGGTTTGTGCTTTTCCGGAATATCGGTGAAGAAATTGCACTGGAAGCTCAGGAAGATTGCCTGTTGTTATTGTTGAGCGGAGAACCGATACAGGAGCCGATTATGGCCTATGGTCCTTTTTTGATGAATACCAAAGAGGAGATCGTTCAGGCTTATGAAGACTGGAGTAGTGGAAAATTCGGTTACCTGGAAGAAGAGTAGATAAAACAATGTCCGTGAGGGAGGCGGTCTTTATTTCTTTATCGTTTTGATATAAGTGAGCAGAATCAGGTTCATAAAGAGTGCATATAAAATAGAAGGGATAGCGATGGTGCTGTTGTTGAAAATCAACGGACTGCTGGCAATGGCTATTCCTTGGGCTGCATTTTGCATTCCGATTTCGATGACGATGGTTCGTTTTTCCCGTCTTTGTAGATGCATGAGGCGGGAAAGAAGGATGCCGGAAAACATCGCTAAGGCGATTAACAGGATAATGCAGATTCCTAGTTGGCCGATATGGGCAGCGATCGTTTTATAATGCTGAATAAAAAATACACCTGCCAACAATAAAAGAGCCGGAAAAGAAATCTGATGCAATTTCCGCTTTATTTTTTCTGCTTTTTCCGGGAATTTAGCTTTAAATAAGAGGCCTAAACCTATGGGAAGTAAAGTCAGGATCAGGTTCTGCATCACCAATGCTCCGATAGGTAATTGTATAAAAGTACCCGTATGACTGTCTGTCATTTGTGTCGCCCAGCCGAGAATCAAGGGAATGGTAAAGAGCGTGATGACGCTGCTGAGGGCTGTGAGACTGACAGAAAGAGCTACATCACCTTGTGCCAGCATAGAAAAAATATTGGAAGAACTACCGCCGGGCGAACAAGCAATGAGAAGGAGTCCGATAAAAAAGAGGGCATCCAGGTGAAATAGAGAACCTAATAAAATGGCTAAAAGAGGCAAAAGAATAATTTGTCCGATGAGTCCGGCTATTACCGGACGGGGACGATAACGGAATAAGGTAAAATCCCGAATATTGAGTTCCAGGCCGAGTTCAAACATCAGTAAAGTCAGAATGGGCAATACAATAAAAATCGGGTTCATCATTCTTGTTTTTTACGAACGGCAAAGATATTAATTTTTCGGGAACGAAGGAAGGTATCTTTTATAAACGTCGGATCCTATTTATCCCTATTCCCCTTATGCGGGTAAATTGCTTTTTTCTGATACTAGAATTTAAGTCTATCGCTTTTTACAATCGGATGTATAGGATTATTCTTTAAATAGTAATAATATAATTCTTGAAAAGATTCAAAGCTTTCCAGTCTTAGAAGATTTAAGAACATCTGTCAGCCGTCATCTTCACGAAAAATCACTATCCGGCCTATGCTACGTTAAAGAAAGGGGTAAATAGGGGTAATAGACAGTTGACGAGCTGGGCCTGCTGAAGAGAATTTGGACGCTTGTCAAGTCTATGAAAAAAGTCTATTACCTGAATAAGGAAATTGATTTATAGCCTCTTTCCCCTCCCCGGGGGTATTTTGTTTACTTCTTAAAAAAAAAGACGTATATTAGGATATCTTTGTTAGATGTAAAACGTTCGTAAAGCCCGAAGAAAGGTGGAAACGGACAGATTAAAGTAAAAATGATATGGAAAGAAATTTAAAAGAGGCCTTGAAACACAGGAGAAGCTATTATGCTCTCGACAGTCAGTCGCCTATTTCAGACGAACAAATTGAAGAGATTATACGTTTTGCAGTTGCCCATACGCCTTCGGCTTTTAATTCGCAATCGACCCGTTTGGTTTTGTTGTTGGGAGAACATCACCGGAAATTATGGAAGCTGGTGAAGGAAACACTTAAAAAAATCATATCGGAGGCTGCTTATGAAGCAACCGAAGCGAAAGTCGACAAATCTTTTTTGGCTGGCTACGGAACTGTACTTTTCTATGAAGATCAAACAATTGTGGAAAGTTTACAAAAAGCTTTTCCCTTGTATCAGGATAAATTTCCGGAATGGTCTGAACATACGTCGGCTATGCATCAGCTTGTCGTATGGACTATGCTGGAAAATGCCGGATTCGGGGCTTCTTTGCAACATTACAATCCTTTAATAGACTTGGCAGTTCAGGCAGAGTGGAGGCTTCCGGAACATTGGCGGCTCATTGCCCAAATGCCTTTTGGAACCCCACTTACAGCTCCCGGTAAAAAAGATATGCATCCCGTGGAAGAACGAATAAAGATTTTCAAATAGAGATTGAAAGGAGGGATCGGTGAAAATCAGTGAATAGATAAAAAGTCTATTCACTGGTTTTTATGTGTTTTTATCCCGATTAGTATAACAGATTGTATTCTCATTTTTTAGAATTTTACGGGGAAACTATTTTCTATCTGTTTTTTTAATATAGGAAATCTCTGGGATTTTTATAATTTTGCTTTCCAAACCCGACTGAACGATGAGGATAATAAAGTAATACTTCCCGAAAACAAATATTTTCCCGGAAAGAGGGGATTTTATTTATATTGAAGGGAGGAGAGTTCAGTGCCTCTTCCCTTGCTCATCCAGAAATTTTTCGTGTTGTTTTTAAATGCAAAGGGGGATACTTATATACGGATAATTCGGCTGGTATCTCCTGAATAGATTATTTTTTAAGTCCCCCGGCTTATTTTGAATATATCTTGATATCAGTTCGTTAGATGGTATAAAATGTATAATTAATTTTGATGTAGTACTTAATTATGGAAAGTTGGAAAAGAAAGTTCGCTATCATTTGGACGGGGCAATTGTTTTCTATATTAAGTAGTGCGATTGTTGGATATGCTGTCGTGTTTTGGATTAGTATGGAGACGCGCAGTGCGGAAGTATTGTCTTTGGCTGTCATGGCGACTTTGCTTCCTCAGGCATTATTAGGGCCTTTGGCAGGTGTGTATGTTGACCGCTGGAAGCGTAAGCGTACCTTGATTGCAGCGGATATGTTCGTTGCCTTTTGCTCGTTGATTTTAGGGCTGTTGTTTTATTTCGGAAAGGCAGAATTGGGGTATATTTATTTACTATTGGCGTTGCGGAGTGTAGGAAGTGCTTTTCACTCTCCGGCCATGCAAGCTGCTATTCCTTTATTGGCTCCAGAGACAGAATTAATGCGTATATCGGGTGTAAACCAGGCGATACAATCCGTCTGCAGTATTGCCGGTCCGGCTTTGGGAGCGTTATTTATCACTTCTTTTAATATGACTGTGGTCATGCTCTTGGACGTGGCGGGAGCGTTAATTGCCTGTACAGCCTTATTATTTGTGACCATCCCTGATCCTGTTGTAACAGAGCAAGTGGATAAAAAGAGTGTAGTGCGGGAGATGAAGGCGGGTATACGGGAAGTGAGGCGGCATAAAGGATTGGGAGAATTAATGGGGATATCGGTTATGGTTACTTTTATCCTGATGCCGATAGCCACCCTTTTTCCTTTAATGACGGTAAATCATTTTGGGGGAAATACTTACCAGATGAGCTTAGTGGAAATTGTCTGGGGGAGCGGGATGTTAGTCGGTGGATTGATTTTAGGGCTTTGGAAAATAAAAATCCGGAAAGTAATCCTGATCAATATTTCTTATCTGGTGTTGGGACTTTATATGTTATTTTCAGGTTTGTTACCGCCGCAAGATTTTATGGTATTTGTTATTTTGACGGCTATAGGAGGGATATCGGCTCCTTTTTACAGTAGTCCTTTTACGGCCCTCTTACAAACACATATTCCTTCTTCTGCTTTGGGAAGAGTATTTTCCCTTTTTGGAAGTCTGAGTCTTTTACCGTCTATGCTGGGGTTACTGGCTACCGGTTTTATAGCGGATAGCATAGGGATAAGCCGTTCTTTCGTATGGGGAGGAATTTTAATTTTGGGTTTAGGAATATTGTCTTTCTTTATTCCTTCCATTATGCAATTGGAAAGAAAAAAGAAATTTAAGAATTCTGGAGGGCTTCCACTGTGCTAAAATGAGTTTTTTCCCGTTTTATGAATAAAGTAGTGATAAAGGTGGAAAGAAGGTCGGAAAAAGGGACAGCTATCCAGATCCCGTTTATTCCCCATAATCCGGAGAAAACAAAAAGAGAAGGAATGAGAAAAATAAATTGACGGGACATATTGATGAACAGGGCCTTGCGGGTTTTGTCAATGGATTGGAAAAAACTGGCGACGATTAGTTGAAAACCGAGAATGGGCAGGGTACAGAATACGATGCGCAGGCCGGTTTGGGTGATACGGGTCAGTTCCGGGTGTGAAGTAAACGGGGAAATGAAATGCCCGGTAAAGAATTCTCCAAGAATAAAACCGGTACAACTGATTCCGGCTCCTGCATAGACGGCAAGCCGGAATAACCGGACTTTAGCAATTCCCGAATGATTGTGGATCAGGATTTGCATTCCCTGGCAGATGCCGGAAATCGTTATCATGATCAATATCGTATAACTGCTGATAATTCCATAAGCCCCGATTGCTATGGTGCCGCCGTGTACGACCAAATAATTATTCATAATGATACTTACGGTGCAGATTGTCAGATTCATAAAGAAAGGAGTCATGCCTGTAAGTATAATCTTGAGGGTTTGCCGTGCTTGGGGTTTGAAGTATGTTTTTCGTAAAACGACCGGACTGTCCGGGCTAAGAAAGTGAAAACAGATCAATAAGGCGCAAGTTCCCATAGAGAGAACGGTAGCTATTGCACCTCCTTCTATGCCCATCCCCAGTACAGAGATAAAATAATAATCCGATACCACATTCAGAATTATACCCAGAAAAACGATCCAGGCTGCTTTGCGGGCAAATCCGCAAACTCGCATACAATTGGTAAGGCCGGCCGTCAGGTTTAGAAAAATGCTACCCGGAATAATGATATTCAGGTAGCGGACCGCATAGGGCAGGGTTTCTGTACGGCCACCGAACAAGAGAATAATTTCTTTTTGAAAACCGGATAGTATAAAAATGATCAGTAAAGAAATCAAAAACGTAAGGGAAAAAGTATTTCCCAGTATTTTTTCGGCAATAAGTATCTCTTTCCTTCGGAGGCATCTGCCTATTAAAATAGCGCCTCCCGTTCCTACAATAGAACCGATTGCTGTGAGGAGCACCATTAGTGGTAAGGTCAACGATAGCCCCGCCAATGCCGTAATACCTTCGCTTTCGCCGATAAACCATCTGTCTGAGATATTGCAGAAAGCAGCTACCATCATACTGATTGCAGCCGGAACAGAATAGGATAACAGCAGTTTAAAACCGGCTCTTTTATGCATATTGTTGTTTCGGATGATGTAATAAGCGACAAATTTACAAATTTTATCGTTTTTTATTTACCTTTGTTTGTAATTTCATTCTAATAAATTGAATTGAAGATGGAATACCGGAAAATATATGGGATTTATTTTTCGCCTACCCACACTTCCAAGAAAGTGGTAGAGGCGATAGGGAAAGGCTATGGAGCAGAAGCATGGGAAGAGATCGATTTAACCTTTCCGGCTCAGGAGAGAGAAAGGGTAATAAAAGAGGCTTTGGTGATCGTTGGAGTACCGGTGTATGGTGGGCGGGTAGCGGAGACTGCTTTGGAGCGATTGGGGCAAATCCGGGGGGAGAATGCTGCTGTTGTATCAGTTGTCGTATATGGAAACCGCGATTATGAAGATGCGCTTTTGGAATTATCCGATTTTATGAAAGAGAGGGGATTTGTATCGGTGGCAGGGGCTGCTTTTATCGGGGAGCATTCTTATAGCCGGAGGGGGATGCCTATTGCTGCTGGACGCCCGGATACTGAGGATAAAGCGGAGGCGTTGGCGTTTGGAAAGAAGGTAAAGAAAAAGTTAGAAAGGCTGGTAAGTTTGGAGGAGGCCGGGGAATTAAAAATACCGGGACATTTCCCTTATAAAGAAAAAGGGACGAAAACGCTTATTGCTCCGATTACTCGGGAGGAACTTTGTATCCGTTGCGGAATTTGTGCAAAAGTGTGTCCTACTGCAGCCATAGAAGGAGATATCCCGCGTAGTCTGGCGGAACGTTGTATTAAATGTTGTGCTTGTGTCAAAGAATGTCCGCTGGAAGCCCGGGTTTTTGATACGCCTTATACGGCTATGTTGTTTGAAAAATTCAGCACCCGGCGGGAACCGGAATGCTGGATTTAAACGAACGGAGCGAGTCATCGTCGAATCTATTTTCTATTTTAACCCGCTTCTTTTGAGCAAGGCGTCTATCGTCGGTTTATGGCCGCGGAAGCGAACGTAGAGCGTCATAGGATGTTCTGAACCTCCTTTTTCGAGTATATTTTTTCGGAAAGATTCGGCTGTGACCGGATCGAAAATCCCATTTTCCTGAAAAGCCGAGAAGGCGTCGGCATCCAATACTTCTGCCCATTTATAACTGTAATATCCGGCAGCATATCCCCCTCCGAAAATATGTCCGAAAGCCGTGGAGAAACAAGTTCCTTCTACTGCGGGAAAAATTTCGGTGGGTTGCATAGCTTTTCTTTCAAAGTCCACAATAGAATCTTTCAGGGGTTGAGTAATACTATGCCAGTCCATATCGATGATGCCGAAACTCAGCTGGCGGTCGCTCAGATATCCGCTTTGGAAATTAGCGGCCCGGCGTATTTTTTCAATATATTCAGCCGGAATCTTTTCTCCGGTTTGGTAATGCACAGCCCATGTATCCAGCCATTCTTTTTCCAGTGCCCAATTTTCCATAATCTGGGAGGGAAGTTCTACGAAGTCCCTGTATACGCTTGTACCGGCAGTGGCATTATAGGTGTTCTGCGACAACATGCCGTGCAGGGAATGTCCGAATTCGTGCAAAAAAGTTGTCACTTCATCGAAGGAAAGCAAAGAAGGTTTATTTTCTGTCGGCCGGGTGAAATTCATGACGAGGGAGACTTGTGGGCGTATGTCTTCTCCGTTCCGGATGTGTTGGGTTTGGTATTCGGTCATCCAAGCTCCTCCGCTTTTGCTGGGACGAGGGAAAAAGTCGACATATAAAACGGCCAGAAACGAATTGTCCCGGTCGTACACTTCGAATGTTTTGACATCGGGATGATACTTCGGAATATTATTTACTTCTTTAAATTGCAGTCCGTAGAGGGTATGTGCCAGGTCAAAAATACCTTTTTGGACATTTTCTAATTTAAAATAAGGTTTGAGCATTTCGTCGTCCAGGGCATACTTTTCCTGTTTCAATTTATTGGAATAATAGCTCCAGTCCCAGCGTTGGAGTTCCTCTTTAAAACCCATGGAGCGGGCAAAATCTTCCACTTCTTTTTTCTCTTGCAGGGCAAAGGGGTGGGAAGCTTGGAGCAGTTGGGCGAGAAAATCGTTTACTTCTGCCGGAGATTCGGCCATTCGGTTGGTAAGTACATAGTCGGCAAATGTTTCATACCCCATAATCTTAGCTTTTTCTAAACGGAGAGCGGTTATCTGCCGGATAATTTCACTATTATTGTGTGCATTGTCGTGGTTACCCCGGGAATTATATGCACGATACATTTTCTCCCGTAATTCCCGGTTGTCGGCATATTTCATAAAGGGACCGTAACTGGGAGCGTGCAGCGTAAAAATCCAGCCTGTTTTTCCATTTTCTTTAGCGCTCAGAGCGGCGGCTTCCCGAACTCCTTCCGGTAAACCGGACAGATCTTCTTCTGCAGTAAGGTGAAGTTCGAAGTCGTTGGTTTCTGCCAATACGTTCTCTTCAAACTGGAGACTTAGTTTGGAAAGTTCTATGCTGATTTCCTTGAACCTTTCCTTGGCCTCACCTTCTAAGTTTGCTCCTCCGTTTACGAAAGATTTCCAGGTTTTATCTAAAAGGGTGGATTGTTCTGGCAGTAGGGAAAGTTGTTCCCGCTTATCGTATACATATTTTACCCGCTTGAAGAGTTGGGGATTCATATAAATACTGTTTCCGAATTCCGTCAATTTAGGGGAAACTTCTTGGGCTATTTTTTGCATTTCAGCATTTGTATGGGCCGAATTGAGGTTAAAAAAGATAGCGCTGATGGTATTTAATTTTTCGCCGGCGGCATCCAGTGCTACGATTGTATTTTCAAAATCGGGTTCGTCTGAAGAGTTTGCGAGGCTCTGGATTTCTTGCCGGGCTGCTGCGACAGCCTGATCGAAAGCCGGAAGGTAATCTTTTGTCTGAATCTGTTCGAAAGGGGGTGTTGCGTGGGGAGTGTTAAAATCTTCCAGCAAGGGATTTTTTTCCTGTTTGCTGCAAGATACACTCATCAATAGAAAGGCTGCCATATAAATTTTTTTATTCATATTAGGTAATGTTTTAGATAAACGGAAATGATTCACTGTGGTTGCGAATTTAACATTTTAATCCTGAAACGGGAAATAAACTTTTAGCTCATTCCGGAATATTTTTGAAAAAGGGTATAAATTTTTTGAAAAACGTTTGCATAAAATTTAATTCTATTCCTAAATGGAGTGAAACGAGTTAATTAAAAATATTATATCTTTGCAAAGCTATGGAAAAATGTAAAACTCTGATTATTGCGGTAGACGGACATTCGTCAACGGGGAAAAGCACTGTCGCTAAATTACTGGCTTCACGTTTAGGGTATACTTATATCGATACGGGGGCTATGTATAGAGCCGTTACGCTTGAAGCCCTTAGAAAAGGTTTCATTGTGGGGGAAAAAGTGGAAGAGGAAAAATTAAAAAATTGTCTTTCGGAAATACATATCGATTTCCGTTATAATCCGGCAGACAGACGTTATGAGACTTATTTGAACGGGGAGTATATAGAGGAACAAATCCGGACGATGGAAGTATCGGGTAAGGTCAGTTTGATTGCCCGTATCGGTTTTGTCCGCAAATTTTTAGTAGAGCAGCAAAGGGAAATGGGTAAAGCGGGGGGAATCGTCATGGATGGGCGGGATATCGGTAGCGTAGTGTTTCCACATGCAGACGTGAAATTTTTTATGACGGCTTCTCCGGAGGTAAGGGCTATGCGTAGATACAAAGAGCTTTTGGAAAAGGGAGAAAAAGTGGAGTATGCGGAAGTGGAGGAAAATGTGAGAAAGCGGGACTATCTAGATGAGCACCGTGCCGAGGGGCCTTTGGTGAAAACAGCGGATGCGTTGTTGATTGATAACAGTGAGATGACTATAGAGGAGGAAGTTCAGGTTATGCTGGAGAAAATAGAGGAAAAAAGGAGAGGGTAGACAGAGGGTAAACTGTTCCTATCCGTATTGATTGATATGCAGGTTGAAATTGATAAAAATTCGGGTTTTTGCACGGGAGTTGTGAATGCCATCCGTAAGGCGGAAGAAGAACTTCAGCGGGGGAAGCTGTATTGTATCGGAGACATCGTGCACAATAATCTGGAGATGGAGCGTTTGCAAAAGAAGGGATTACAGACCATAGAGCATAAAGAATTCACGGAGTTGAAGAATTGCCGGGTACTTTTCCGGGCTCACGGAGAACCTCCTTCTTCTTATGAAATGGCACGGAAAAATGGGGTGGAAGTCGTAGATGCTTCTTGTCCTGTCGTTTTGAATTTACAGCGTCGGATCCGGGAGGCGTATGAGGCGATAAGAGGAGAGGGAGGACAGATTGTCATTTATGGAAAACGCGGGCATGCCGAGGTCATTGGCTTAGTGGGGCAGACCTGTGGAGAAGCGTTGGTCGTGGAGAACGAAGACGATTTAAGACAGATCGATTTTACAAAGCCAGTGGTGGTTTTTTCCCAGACGACGAAAAGCCTGGACGGGTTTCGGGCGATTTCGGCTTTGATACGTCAGAGGGGAGGAAAGCGGGTGACGGTATATGATACAATTTGTCGTAAAGTGGCCAATCGTATTCCTCAATTGAGGGATTTTGCAAGGATGCACGATGTTATTATTTTTGTAAGCGGAAAAAAAAGTTCCAATGGGAAACAATTATATACGGTATGTAAAGAAGTAAATCCCAGAACTTATTTTGTCGAAAGTGCGGAAGAATTATCGGCTGAAATGTTTGAGGGGGTAAATAGTGTAGGCATCAGCGGAGCTACTTCGACCCCTTTATGGGTGACCGAAGAAATCCGGGATCGGATTTTAGAAAAATAAAGATTGATAAAAGATCGGAAAGATATTTATACTATATAGGAAAAGCAATAAATTTTATATTATGGGAAAAATTAAAAGAATTGGAGTACTTACATCAGGAGGAGATGCTCCGGGAATGAATGCTGCTATTCGTGCAGTGGTTAGATCAGCCATTTTTTATGGTTGTGAAGCCTATGGTATTTACGGAGGGTATCAGGGATTGATTAACGGAGATATCAAACGTCTGAGATCTCAGGATGTAAGCAATATTATCCAAAGGGGTGGAACTATTCTGAAATCGGCTCGTAGTACGGAATTCAGGACAGAAGAGGGAAGAGCAAAAGCTGCTGCAAAATTAGCCGAGCATAAGATCGATGCCCTGGTGGTGATCGGTGGGGACGGTTCTTTTTCAGGAGCTCGTTTATTGATACAGGAACACGATATTCCGGTAGTGGGTATTCCGGGCACTATAGATAACGATTTATACGGAACAGATTCTACGATCGGATACGATACGGCCGTGAATACGGCAGTAGAAGCGGTGGACAAAATTAAAGATACAGCCAGTGCTCACAATCGGCTTTTCTTTGTGGAAGTAATGGGACGGGATGCCGGTTTTATTGCTTTGCGGGTGGCTATTGCTACCGGTGCGGAAGCTGTATTAGTGCCGGAAATAGATACCGATATCACCGATCTGGAACATTTTCTGGAGAAAGACTATGACCCGAAACAGTCCAGTGGAATTGTGATCGTAGCGGAAGGAGACAAAGCCGGAGGAGCTTATAATGTGGCCCAGAAAGTGGGAGAGGCTCATCCGGAATATGATATTCGGGTATCGGTATTGGGACATATGCAAAGAGGAGGTTCCCCTTCTGCTTTCGACCGGGTGTTAGCCAGTCAGTTGGGGGTAGCTGCTGTGGATGCTTTGATGGACGATCAGAAGAGTATCATGGTAGGAATTATGAACAAAGAAATCGTACACGTTCCGTTTAATAAAACGATAAAGAATTCAAAAGGATTAAATCCGGAATTATTGAATTTAGTTAAGATTCTGTCTAACCGATAGGTGATATACCTATTGACGGAAGAGGCAGCCTGAAGTGAACTGAAATAATTTCTGTATGTCGGATCAGAAGAAAATATTTTGGCCTTTCAGGCTGTTTTTGTACCCGTAAACACTGTTTAAGCCGATTCTTGCGCATTGGGGTGTGACGGGAAGAAAACCGTTTATCGAAATTCTTTCCTTTTATATGTCAGAAAAAAATCTTATTTTTACAGAGAATAAGCTGCATTTCAATTGTATTTGAATAAATGGGATACAGGAAGCGGTTTACATTATCTTGGAAGAAAATCAAAAGAAATAATTGTGAAGTTTGTCGATGTTATTATACCTTTAGCGGTTGAGGGGGTATTTACTTATGTTGTGCCTGAAATTTTAGAAGAGAAGATCAGGGAGGGGGTGCTTGTGCTTGTGCCTTTTGTGGGGAATAAGAAATATACGGGTTTGGTGTGCCGGGTACATTCGGAAAAACCGCTCGGTTATGAGGCGAAGGTTTTAGAGGATTTGGCGGAAGAAAACATTTCTTTTTCAGCTCTTCATTTGCGTTTTTTAGAGTGGGTTGTTGCATATTACATGGCTTTGCCCGGTGATGTGCTGAGGGCGGCCTTACCTATTATTTTCCGTTTGGAGAGTTTTACCGATATTACCTTAACGGAAGAGGATATAGATTTTACGGACCTAACAGAAAATGAACAGGCTTTCGTTCGTTTTTTAAGAAAAGGGGAATACACTGCTCTCCGGGAGGCAGAGAAATATTTAAAAATCAGGAATGGGTGGAGATTGGTTAAATCTTTGCTGAATAAGGGATACCTTCAGGTGAGAGAAACTATAGATGAGGCATTTAAAGAGAAAACAGAAAAATGGATTAAATGGGCGAGGAATTTTAATGAGGCGGAATTAAACAGGGTGTTAGACCGTTTAAAGGGGGCTCCTGTTCAATATCAAATGCTATGCAAATGGATAGAAACGGGAGAGGAGGAAATGGAAAAACATCGTTTTCTGACGGAAGGGGGTGGTTCTGCGGCTATATTAAAGGCTTTGTGTGATAAAAACATATTGGCGCAGGAGGAACGGGTTGTCAGCCGACTGGATGTTGTTCCTGTGCAAGAGCAGGTTTGTCATGCCTTATCGGTAAATCAGCAGCAAGCATTCCAGCAAATACAGTATCATTTCCGGGTAAAAGAATGTGTCTTACTGCAAGGGGTTACTTCTTCCGGTAAAACGGAGATATATATTCATTTGATACGTGAATATATTGCTCGGGGGAAACAGGTATTGTATATGCTTCCGGAAATTGCCCTGACGGTGCAGATCATTAAGCGCCTGAGACGGGTATTCGGAGATACCATTGGGATTTACCATTCCGGTATGCCCGATCAGGTGAGAGCAGAATTATGGAAAAAACAATGTAGTACGGATCCTTATCCGGTTGTTTTGGGAGTACGTTCTTCTGTTTTCCTGCCTTTTCAGAAATTAGGTTTGATTATTGTAGATGAGGAACACGACAGTTCCTATAAGCAAAAAGAGCCTTCGCCCCGTTACCAGGGCAGGGATGCTGCCATTATGCTGGCTAAAATGCACCGGGCTAAGGTGTTGCTGGGATCTGCGACCCCTTCTTTTGAAACATATTACAATATAAAGAACGGGAAATACGGTTATGTAAGCCTTACTTCCCGTTATGGGGATATATTAATGCCTGAAATACAATTTGCTGATGTGGCGGAATACCGGCGGAAGAAGCAAATGAAAGGGTCCTTTTCTCCGCTTTTGTACCGGGAGATGAAACAGGTATTGGAAGAAGGAAAACAGGTAATTTTATTTCAGAACAGGAGGGGATATTCGGCTTATATGCAGTGTGATGCTTGCGGGGCCACTTTAAAATGCGACCATTGTGACGTGAGTATGACATATTACAAACAAAGGGATATTTTGAGTTGCCGGTATTGCGGAAGTATTAAAAAGCCGGAAGAGCTTTGTGGGGAATGCGGAAAAGGACATTATCGGTTGCGTACTCCGGGAACAGAGAAAATTGAAGAAGAAGTGGTTCGTTTGTTTCCGGGGGTACGGGTGGCTCGTATGGATATGGAGGCTATGAATAGCAGAGCCAAGTACCAATCGGTTATTGATGATTTTGAACAGGGGAAGACCCAGGTGTTGGTGGGGACTCAGATGGTGTCCAAAGGTTTGGATTTTGAAAACGTGAAGTTGGTGGGAGTGATGGATGCCGATAGCATGGTCAATTTCCCGGATTTCCGGGCAGAAGAGCGGGCCTATGAAATGTTGATGCAGGTTAGCGGGCGGAGTGGCCGGAAAGGACAGAGGGGGCTGGTGGTCATACAGACAGCCGATCTGCAGAATCGGATTTACAAGCTGTTATTCAGGCAGGACTATGCCACATTTTATGCAGAACTGGCAGAAGAGCGGCAAAATTTTGCCTACCCTCCTTTTTGTCGCCTGATTTCGGTGGAGATCCGTCACAAAGAAGTTGTCGCTTTGCGGAGTATGGCCAATCAATTGGCTTCCCGGCTCAGGGAGCAGTTGGGAAAAAGAGTGTGCGGACCGGCTGTCCCGGAAGTAGGACGAATCGGAGGAATGTATCGTTTACAGATTATTATAAAAATTGAACAGGGGGCTTCTTTTTCTAAAGTAAAGGCTTTTTTAAAACAAGAGCTGGCTGGCTTGCAAAAAGGAAAAGGATTTAGCGGATTCCGTATGATTTGTGATGTAGATCCCGGTTAAAGAAATAAGGTCGGTTGCCTTAGATGGGGCAACCGTTGTCTATATTTTTCATAAATTTTTAGGTCTCCGGGAATATCTATTGAAAAAAGTTGTAGTTTTACATAGTCTTTTCTGCGGGTGTAGGTGAAGTTCACGCTGTGCTTGAGAGGAAAGTAATTTATTCAAAATTAAAGTATTAAAGTAAAATGAAAAACCGATTATTTCTGGTTTTTGCCATGGTAATGATGGCAATTCTGGTGTCAGGTTGTGGTAAAATGCCACAAGAAAGTATTCGTGCCGCTAAATCGGCAGTAGATGCTGCTAAAAATGCTCAGGCCGATATTTATATGGCTAGTGAGTATAAAGCCTTAGAGGATTCTTTAAACGTAATGATGCAGAAGATCGAAGCTGAGAATTCAAAATTTATGAAAGATTTTGGAGAGGTAAAGACGCAATTAGAGGCATTGACTGTTCAGGCTGAAAAAGTGACGGCTGCCGTTCCCGCTAAGAAAGAAGCTGTCAAGACTGAAGCAGAGACGATGGTGACTACAATAAAAGACAATTTGGCTGCTACCCGTACTCTTTTGGCTAAGGCTCCCCGGGGGAAAGAAGGACGGGCTGCTATCACTCAGATTACCGGTGAATTAAATGTCATTGAAACTCGAGTAAAAGAAGTAGAGGCAGCATTGAGAGAAGATATCAATTATGCCGAAGCTTTGGATAGGCTGAATGCGGCACAAAAGTCTGTGACTGATATCAATACGGAATTGACAGAAGCTATTGCAAAGAAAAAAGGCCGGTAGCTAAAACTGTAAAATAAGGAGAAAGCGTATGTTGCCTGGGGAGAAAGGGAACATACGCTTTTTGTTTAGAAATCCGAAAAGTATGTACGCTTTTTGTACTCATACCTATACAGACTTTTATGTTTTCATTTACAGAGAAGAATATGAGAAAAATAAGGGGTAAAAAATGGGGATGGAGTGTTCTGGCCGGAATTGTTTTGGGAGGGACGGGGCTATTTTTGTGTACGAAAGAAGGATCACCGGAGGGAGAGATAGAGGAAGTGCGACAATTGCTTGCGGAAGCGGAAGGGGCGGGAGCCCTGAATTATAATCCTCAATTGTATAAGGAAACCCGGTTCCTCTATGATTCGGCAATGATCAGCTGGAGGGAAGAAAATAAAAAATGGATCGTCTTCCGGGATTATAGTACGGTTAGTTCTTATGCCCGGATGGCAAAAGAAAAAGGAAAGCGGACTTTAGAGCAAACCCGGGAAAAGCATCAGAATTCCCGGGAAAATTTGCAAGTCGGAATTGATCGGCTACGGGAGAAAATGAGTGTATTCGAACCGATTTTCAATTTGCTCCCCCTGCCTGCAGAGATAAAGGAAAAATATACACAGGGGAAGTTATTACTGAATGAGGCTGAAATTGCTTTTAAAAAGGGAGATTATCCGGGAGGTTCGGATAAAAGTGTTCGGTCGTCTGTTCTGGTCCGGTATGCTTATGAGGAAGCCCGGAAATTGTTAGAAGCTTATTTTGTGCAGCTCCCTCAATGGCAAGCTCAATTGAAGACGGCTTTAGAGAATTCCCGGGAAAGAAAAGATGAACTGATCGTTGTGGAAAAATTTCCTCCCCGTTGTGTCTATTATGAGAGAGGGGAAATGAAGTATACTTTTAAAGTCGAATTCGGGAAGAATTGGATGGGAGATAAACGATGTGAGGGCGACCGGGCCACACCCGAAGGAAATTACCGGGTGGAGAGGAAGTTGGAAGGCAATGCGACTCAATACTACAAAGCTTTACTGCTGAATTATCCGAATCGGGAAGATGAAGAAGAATTCCGTCAATTGAAAAGAAGGGGAAAAATTGCTGCAGAAATCGGGATAGGAGGGCTGATTGAAATACATGGAAAAGGAGGGAGAGGCACTTATTGGACAAATGGCTGTGTAGCCTTGGCTAATGAGGATATGAATTTACTTTATAGCCTGGCAAGGAAAGGGACGCCTATCCTTATCATAGGGGCGTCTATATCTTTAGAAAAGGCATTAAAAAATTATGGATACGCAAAAAATTGATCTCATGCCTTCGGGAAAGGGATTACCCGGGCAAGACAAACACATTTGTTGGGGGAGACGAGGAAAAATAATCGGTTGGATAGCGGTTATTTTTATTCCTTTCCTGATTGTTTTCTACCTAACTCCCCTTATGTTGCAGTGGGAAAAGAGAACATTCAAAACGGTTGAAACCGATTCTGTTTTATTGGAAAAGCCGGTGGTGAAGAAAACGATCCGGAAAATGAAAAGCGAAATTGCCCGCTTGGAGGGAAAGTTGGATCGATATTTGCCTCATTCTCCTTATCTTGTTGTGAATACTACCCGGAACCGTTTTTACTTGTACGACCGAAAGGGAAAATTGATGCGGGAAGGCTTTTGTTCTTCCGGGAGCTATACCAAACTGGTGAGTGAAGAGAGAACGTGGATATTCAAAACTCCCAAAGGACGAATGAGGGTATTGTCAAAAACTGAAAATCCGGTCTGGACAAAGCCCGATTGGGCTTTTATAGAAGAAGGACTTCCGGTTCCGAAAGCAGGAGATCCCGCCCGTTATGAAAGGGGAGTATTGGGAGATTATGCTTTGCGGATGGCTGACGGTTATTTGTTACACGGTACGTTGTATAAACGTTTTCTGGGAATGCCGGTCACCCATGGATGTGTACGTTTCGGGGATGAGGATCTGGAAAAGGTATACCATACTTTGCCAGTGGGGGCTTATGTTTATATTTATTAATAAAAGAGGGGTATAAATTATTAAAAATGCGATCTTGTAAAGGACTAGGGATATTGCTGGGAATAGGAGTGTTTCTCGCTTCTGCCTATTCGGTTTGTAGTTTTCGGGCGATGCAGGTTTTGTGTGTGAAGACGAATAAAGCGTATTGGGAAAAGATGGAACAGAAAAATATAAGGGAAAAGGCTCTCCTTCAGCAGGTTCCGGGATATTGCGACCTGCTTCGCCGGCAAAGTTTGCTAAATAGCTTAGTTGCTTTGGCAGCCGGAGATTCTATTGGTTTGTATTTGGACTTGCCTGCCCGGGAGGCCCGGCTAATGATTAAAGGATTGGGGGTACGGAGTATTCCGCTGCAATCTGTGGAGGAAAGTCCTTTTTTTACCCGTATAGATCCGGAAGTGTTATACGATTTTTTGTCCCGGCCGATGAATATTACCCGTTCAGAGGCCACTATTCCCAGGGAACCTTTACAGGTGGTGCAGGCTCCTAAGGATAGCACTGATATTCTTCCGTCGGTAGTACCGGATACGACCCATGCGGAACCGGTATATTTTGTATTGGATACGGACCGGAATATTCGTTTTTTCTTTTATCAGACCGAAGGCGGTTGGAAAGATCATTACACGGCCTTTTTTTTCGATTTAAGACAGCGCTGGTGTGAGGTACGGAATACAGTCGGAGCCATGGGAAAATTGGAATTACCACCTTATACGCCGACGATTCGTATCGGTCTGCGCAAAGCGGATGCGAAAGTCCTTTACCGGGCTTTGCCATCCCGGGGACAGATTGTGTTGACATTCTAACTCTTTTATTATCTTTGTAGCCATTAATGCAAGGTTATGAATTGGGATGTGTATATATTTATTGCGTTCTGTGTGTTTATGCTTATGGTAGGCATGCGGATGCGTCAGCGGTGGAAAAACAGAAACAAAACGCCGGAAATAAAAGTCAATAAAAACCAACGTTCTAAAATGGCGGCTTCGGGGGAACCTCCGGAGGTGAAGGCCAGGCGTATCCGCCGGGAAAAACGGGTTCGTTTTTTTACCATTGCCCAGCTATTTGTTTTGTTTGCTTTGATGATCTATATGGCCCCTTCTTTGGTGAAGGATATTATGTTCCCCCAAGGCATGGATGTACCTAACTTTTTTTTACGTTGTTTGATTTTTCTATTCACAATTTACGTATTCATTTTGGGATATTTGAAGGCTTTTAAGCGGAAAAAGAAGGAAGAGCGGGGAGAGTAGGGGAAAATCTTGAATCAGAGGCGCCTTTGCCTCTGATTTTTTTTACAAAAATCTAAACGAAGACTTAACTTTTTTTAACGGCAAGGAATTTAACATTTGGTTCAAATATAGCTAATTTTGATAGCGAAATAAAAATTGGGAAAAGAAGGGGAGGGGGGAAAGGCGAAATTGTAAATTTATAATTTAATACTAAAAATAATTTATGATGAATACTGTTGATATTAAAGCGTTGAATGATCGTATTCAGCAGGAAAGCTCGTTCGTGGACATGATCAGTATGGAAATGAACAAGGTGATTGTGGGACAGAAGCATTTGATAGAAGGTCTCCTGATCGGATTGTTGTCGGACGGTCATATTTTGCTGGAAGGGGTTCCTGGTTTAGCAAAGACATTAGCTATTAATACGTTGGCTACGACTATAGATGCAAAATTCAGCCGTATCCAGTTTACTCCCGATTTATTGCCTGCCGATGTGATCGGAACGATGATTTATTCCCAGAAAAAAGAAGAATTTGTTGTGAAACACGGGCCTATTTTTGCCAATTTTATCTTGGCAGATGAAATTAACCGGGCTCCGGCCAAAGTGCAATCGGCTTTACTGGAAGCGATGCAGGAACGTCAGGTGACCATAGGGGATATGACTTATCCGCTTCCGGAGCCTTTCTTGGTTATGGCCACACAGAACCCGATCGAACAGGAAGGTACTTATCCGCTTCCGGAGGCACAAGTCGACCGTTTTATGCTAAAGGTCGTAATTGACTATCCGAGAAAAGAGGAGGAAAAGCTGATTGTACAGCAAAATCTGGAGAAGAATTTTCCACAAGCCAATACTATTCTTAGACCGGCGGACATTGTAAAGGCCCGGGAAGTAGTGAAAGATGTTTATATGGACGAAAAGATCGAAAAATACATTATCGATATTGTCTTTGCTACCCGTTCCCCGAAGGAAAACGGTTTGGAGAAGTTTAAAGATATGATTGCTTACGGAGGGTCTCCCCGAGCCAGTATCAGTCTGGCAAAGGCTTCCAAAGCTTATGCATTTATCAAGCGCAGGGGATATGTTATTCCGGAAGATGTACGGGCTGTATGTCCGGATGTGTTGAGACATCGTATCGGTTTGACCTATGAAGCGGAAGCGAACAATATTACGAGCGAAGATATTGTAAATGAAGTTCTGAATACCGTTGAAGTGCCTTAGTAGAAGGCGGACGGAAGGAAAATCGGCTTCCGTAGTAGAGAAATTTTCAACTTGTTGAACCTTTCGGTCTGGAATATGGAAACATCAGAATTATTAAAGCGAGTAAGGAAAATTGAGATAAAGACCCGGGGATTGTCCAGTAACATTTTTGCAGGAGAATATCATTCGGCTTTTAAAGGGCGGGGAATGACCTTCAGTGAAGTGCGGGAATACCAATACGGGGATGACATCCGGAATATCGACTGGAATGTGACGGCACGCCATAACCGGCCTTATGTAAAGGTATTTGAAGAAGAGCGGGAGTTGACGGTAATGTTACTGATAGACGTCAGCGGATCCCGGAATTTCGGGACAGTATCCAAGCTGAAAAAAAATCAAATTACTGAAATCGCTGCCGTAATTGCTTTTTCGGCAATACAGAATAATGATAAAATCGGTGTGATTTTCTTTTCCGATAAAATTGAGAAATTCATTCCTCCTAAAAAGGGTCGGACGCATATTTTGCATATTATCCGGGAACTAATTGATTTTTATCCGGAAGATAGACAGACAAATATTGCGGTGGCTTTGGAATATTTGACAAATTCCATAAAAAAACGTTGTACTTGTTTTATATTATCCGATTTTATCGATTCCCATAATTTTGAGCATGCCCTTTCTATTGCCAACCGTAAGCACGATGTGGTTGCTTTAAGGGTATACGACCGGAGGGAAAACGAATTGCCGGCTGTCGGTTTGATGTATTTAAAGGATGCTGAGACGGGGGAGAGTATGTGGGTAGACACTTCTGATAAAGCTTTGCGCGAGTATTACCGGAAATTTGCCTGGGAAGAAGAGCAAAAGTTAATCAATTCTTTTAAGCGTTCGGGAGTGGATGTAGCGAATATTCGTTCGGACGAGGATTATGTAAGGGCATTGATTACATTGTTTAAGAAAAGAGCGTAGGGAAAAAGGGAACCCTTGAGGGGAATAAAGTTTTACAAAGGGCGGAGTTCCTCTTAAATAAAATAAGGTTTATGAGATTGAAATTACGGTTATTTATAGTATCCCTGATCGTTGGAATGGGGTTGGTAAAAGGTCAGAATCTCGAGTACGGGGTCGGTGTGGATACCAATTATATGATGATAGGTGATCAGCAGCATCTTACCTTCAGGGTAAGGAGTGATGTACCTGTTCAGGTGGTTTTTCCCCTCTTGAAAGATACGGTCACAGCTGGAGTCGAAATCATCTCCGGACCTGTCAGAGACTCCCTTCAGGGAAAAGATGGAAAATGGCTGATAGAGGAAAAATATGTGATTACGGCTTTTGATACCGGGGTATATGTCATTCCTGCCATGCCGATTACGGTGGAAGATAAAAGTTACAATAATGTACTTCGTACCGATCCCATTGCTTTTATGGTCAATACTTATAAAGTAGATGAGCAGCAAGGAATTAACGATATTGTAGCCCCTTATCCGATGCCTGTCACTTTTTTAGAAGTGCTGCCTACTATCTTATTGGTTTTGGTGGGAGTGGTTGTCCTGGCGCTGATCGTGTGGTTCGTCATTCGCCGGAGAAAAGAGAAACCTTTGTTCCGTCGGGAAGAACCTGCCATACCTCCTTATGTAAGGGCGATACAGGCCTTAGATGGATTGAAAGCTGAAAAATTGTGGCAGGAGGGAAAAGTAAAAGAGTATTACACCCGCTTGACCGATACCGTACGGGAGTATTTGAACGGAGAATTGGGCATAGGAGCAATGGAACAGACGTCTTTCGAAACCTTGATGGCAGTGGAGAACTGTGCCCGGGTAAACGCGGAGGATCGGGAGAGGTTGGCGGATTTGTTTCAGACGGCCGATTTTGTGAAATTTGCCAAAGCCACTCCTTTACCAGACGAAAATACCCGGAACCTGAATATAGCTTATGAATTTATCCAGCATACAAACCAGAATGTAAAAGAACTGCAGCAAAAAGAAGAGATACAGCAATTGGAGGCATTGGAAGAGGAGCAACAGGAGACGATGGGTACTCTTTAGGTAGAACTGGAAAATCGGATTTAGAATAGAGATTGTCTTAAAAGATCGAATTATGTTTGGATTTGAATTTGCCAACCCGAAATATTTTCTGCTATTGGTATTATTGGTACCGATGATCTTGTGGTATGTTTTTAAAGAAAAACAATCGCATGCGGATTTACAGTTTTCTTCTTTGCGTGCTTTCCGGGGAATCCGGCATGCCGGAAGGGTATGGTTGCGTCATTTGCTTTTTGCCTGTAAAGTGTTGGCGATCGTATTTTTAGTTACGGCTTTAGCCCGTCCGCAGTCGAGTAATAGCTGGCAGACCTATTCCAGTGAAGGAATTGATATCGTATTGGGATTGGACATTTCTACCAGTATGCTGGCGCGGGATTTCACTCCCGACCGTTTGGAGGCAGCTAAAGAAGTTGCTACCAAATTTATTTTGGAACGTCCTCAGGATCGGATTGGATTGGTGGTATTCGCCGGAGAGAGTTTCACCCAATGTCCGTTGACGACGGATCAGGCTGTTCTAGTCAACCTTTTGCGGGAAGTACAGAGCGGTATGATCGAGGACGGGACGGCTATCGGTTTGGGATTGGCAAATGCTGTCAATCGCCTGAAAGATAGTCCGGCAAAATCGAAGGTCGTCATTCTGCTTACCGACGGAGTAAACAACCGGGGAAGTATTGCTCCGGTGACGGCAGCTGAGTTGGCTAAGACCTATGGTATACGGGTCTATACTATTGGAGTCGGTACTTATGGGGAAGCCCCTTATCCGGTGCAGACACCTTTCGGTATCCAATTGCAGAATGTCCCCGTAGAAATTGATGAGGCCGTGTTGAAGCAAATTGCCAGCGTAACCGGAGGGCAATATTTCCGGGCTACGGACAATGACAAGTTACAGCAAATTTACAATGAGATCGATCAGTTGGAAAAGAGTAAGGTAGAAGTAAAACATTTCAGTAAACGGGAAGAGCAGTATTTCTGGTTCGGCTTGGTCGGCATGCTCTTGCTCGTCACAGAGGCTTTGTTGAGATATACCCTACTGAGAAAGATACCATAGGAGCAAGGGCCGATGGGAAATACTGTTGGAGGAAAGTTGGAAAAAAGAACGTTGCAAAGCAATTAAAAAAATAGACTATGTTTAGATTTGCACATCCAGAATTATTATATCTTTTGCTTGTCATCCCTTTGTTGATTGTCTTTTATATCGTGATGAGAAGTCGGAAAAAGAAAGCGATTGCCGAATTCGGGAATCCTGAGTTGCTAGCTCCTTTGATGCCTTTGCTTTCATTCAAACGGGGAGCTTGGAAATTTACGATGATTTTATTGGCCTTACTTTTTGTCATTGTAGGGGTGGCCGGTCCGCAATTCGGTTCCAAACTACAACAGGTAAAAAAGAAAGGGGTGGAATTAATGCTGGTATTGGACGTTTCCAATTCCATGATGGCTCAGGATATTAAACCCAGTCGTCTGGAAAAAGCCAAATTAGCCATCTCCCGGATGATTGAGAAATTGTCGGACGACAAAGTCGGAATGATCGTATTTGCAGGAGATGCGTATGTACAATTGCCGATTACGACGGATTATTCTTCTGCCCGGTTATTCTTGTCCGGTATCAATACAGACATTGTGCCTGTACAGGGGACGGCTATCGGAGCGGCTATCGATTTAGCGGCGAAATCTTTTACACCGGAGACTCAGACGTCCAAAGCGATTATTGTTATTACCGATGGCGAAAATCATCAGGATGATGCAGTAGCTGCGGCGAAAGCTGCCCGGAAAAAGGGAATATACGTACATACCATCGGAATGGGCCTAGAACAAGGGGCCCCTATTCCGCAGAAAGGAAATCCGGGACAGTTTATGAAAGACGGTCAGGGAAATGTGGTGGTGTCAAAACTGGATGAAGAAACCTTGAAAAAAATAGCCAAAGCGGGCGAAGGTATGTATGTGAGAGCCAGTAATACGGATGTGGGATTGAATACCCTTTTGGAAGAAGTAAACCGTATGGAGAAATCCTTATTGGAAGAAAGGGTATACAGTGATTATGCTGAAAAATATCAGTATTTTTTGTTAGTGGGCTTATTCTTTGTCTTTGTGGAATTTATGATTCTGGGCAGGAAAAACCGGCATTTTATGAAAATCCATATTTTCAATCCGGAGCAAAAGAAAAAAGATCTCTAGAAGGCAGAGCGTTTGAATGGTAGATGTAGACTTTGATTAAGATTTATTTTGTATGATGATGAAAAAAGTAAGCTTGATATTGTTTCTGATCGGTATTGCTTTTAGTGCAAGTGCGCAGAAAGAACGGAAATTGGTTCGGGAAGGAAATGACCTCTATGATAAACAGGATTTTGAAAAGGCAGAAGTTGAATACCGGAAGGCTTTGGATAAAAAGACGGATTCTTACGAGGCTGCTTTTAATTTAGGGGATGCTTTGTTCAAACAGAAGAAATTCGATGAGGCTTTAAAACAGTTTTCTGATTTGGCAGAAAAGGAGACGGATAAGCAGAGATTGGGGGAACTCTACCACAATATCGGAAATACTTTATTGTCGATGCAGAAAACCGAAGAGAGCATAGAGGCGTATAAAGAATCGTTGAGGAACCGTCCGAATGCTCCGGAGACGAAATATAATCTGGAATATGCCCGGAGGAGACAGCAACAACAGCAACAACAACAGAATAAGGATCAGGATCAGGATCAAAACAAAGACCAAAATAAAGATCAGCAGAAAGATCAGGATCAGGAGAAAAACGAAGAACAGCAGAAAGACCAACAAGATCAAAATAAGGATCAGCAAGATCAGAACAAGGACCAGCAGGATAAGAACCAAAAGGATCAGGATAAAAATCAACAGAATAAGGACCAACAGCAGCAAAACCAACAGCCTCAGCAACAACCGGGAAAGATATCCAAAGAAGATGCTCAGCGTTTATTAGAGGCTTTACAAAATGACGAGAAAAAGGTTCAGGAAAAGGTAAAAAAAGAAAAAGTGCAACAACAAAAGGCGAAAAAACAGAAAATCGAAAAAGATTGGTAATTTTGAGCCTTAAAAATATAAGTCAATGGACTTAAAACGGATAAAGATGAGATTATTGGGTTTCATATTATTGTTTTTGGGTAGTCTGGCTGCCTATGGCCAAGGGGTGGAATTTGAAGCTTCAGCGCCTTCGGTTGTGGAAGTCGGAGAACAATTCAGGTTATCTTATTCTTTGAATCGGAAAGGAACAGATCTGCAAATCCCTACTTTAGACGGATTTACATTATTGATGGGACCGAGTACGGGTTCTTCTTCCTCTTTTTCCAGTATCAACGGTAAGGTGACACAGAGTGTATCTTATACCTATACCTATGTTTTAGAGGGAACAAAGGAGGGAACTTTTCAGATTCCTCCGGCTACGATAACTGTTGAGGGAAAAGAATACCGCTCGAATGCGATTTCAATAGAGGTGGTGAAAGGGAGCGGAAACCATGCAAACCGCTCTAACCGTAGAGTAGATCCGACAGAACAAGCAGAAGGGAATGTCGCTGTAAACGAGAATAATCTGTTTGTAAAAGTGGATGTCAGTCGCCGGAATTTGTATATAGGTGAAAGTTTGGTGGCGACCATAAAAGTCTATTCAAAAGTAAATCTGGTAAGTTTTGGACGGACGAAATTTCCGGCTTTTGACGGTTTTTTGGCCGAGGATATACCTACTCCTCAGCAAATAGAATTAGTGCGGGAGACTTATAACGGGGAGATCTATAGAGTTGGCGTCCTCCGGAAAGTATTGTTGTTTCCCCAACATACGGGAGAAATTACGATTGAACCTTTTGAAGTAGAATGTATTGTCCGGCAGCAATTGGCCAGTTCCCGGAGTTTTTTCGATGATTTTTTCGGAAATTACCGGGATATAAAAGCTCTGCGTTTGAGCCGTCCGGTAAAGATCAATGTCCGTGAACTGCCTGTGGCAGGAAGGCCGCTTGGGTTTAGTGGGACGGTTGGGGATATTTCGATGCGGACTTCTTTATCTGCCGATACGGTGAAGGCAAACGATGCTTTGACCTATAAAGTGACGTTTAGTGGAGTCGGTAATCTGAAATTGATTTCTGCACCGGCTATTGATTTCCCGACCGACTTTGAAAGTTATGAACCGAAAGTGACCAAGGATATCAAAACCGGGGAAAATGGTATGAGGGGGACAGTGACGTATGAGTATGTGTTAATACCGCGTTATGCCGGAGATTATAAAATTCCAGCAGTGACTTTCTCTTATTTTGATCCGGCGGCTCATGCCTACAGAACTGTTTCCGGAGAGACTTATGAGGTACATGTATTGAAAGGAAATGGGAGCACTTCCGGCGAGAATACGACCTCTGTACAATCTTTTAAGAAGGAAGATGTGCGTCAATTGGGACAGGATATTCGTTTTATCCGTACCGGGGATCTTCAATTGCGCCCGAAAGGCGGAGTCTTCTTTGGAACGGTGGTGTATTGGCTGGCTTTTATCATTCCTTTTGTACTCTTTGTTATCGGAGCTATCTTGAATCGGAGGAGAATTAAAGCGAATGCAGATCTGGTAAGGGTAAAGAATAAAGCGGCTAATAAAATGGCCCGAAAGCGGATGAAATCGGCTGCTGTAGCGATGAAAAACCGGAATACCGAGCAATTCTACGAAGAAGTGCTGAAGGCTTTGTGGGGATATGTGAGTTATAAATTGAATATTGATATGGCGGAACTAAACCGGGATAATATCAGCGATATTTTGCAACGGAAATCTGTCGAAAGTATATTGATTCAGGATTTTATCACCGTGTTGGATACCTGCGAATTTGCCCGTTATGCTCCGGCCGCTAATCCCGACCAGGAAATGGATCAGGTATACGAAAATGGAATTGCGATTATTACCAAACTGGATAAGGCGATAAAATGAGAAGGGAAAGGATAACCCTATGAAAATTTGGACTATATAGATCGACGAAGTATGAAAAAAATATGGTGGATATGGCTGTTTATGATGGGAGCATTAAGTACCTTGGCTGCCGCTGAGGATTTGACGCAGCAGGCGGAAAAGGAATATCGGCAAGGTAAATATCTGGAAGCAGCTGATACGTATAAAAAAATGTTGACCGAAGGCCAGGAATCAGCTCAATTGTATTATAATCTGGGGAATTGTTATTATAAACTGGGAGAAAATACGCAGGCAATTTTAAACTATGAAAGAGCCTTGTTGTTAAATCCCGGAGACCGGGATGCCCGTTATAATTTGCAGATGGCTCAGAGTCAGGCGGTGGATAAAATTGAGGTTTTACCGGAGGTTTTTATCGTTAGGTGGTATAAATCATTGGTGGCTTATTTTTCTGCCGATCAGTGGGCTTATATTTCGATAGCTTTCTTTATCCTGTTTCTGGGTATGGTTGCCTTGTTTTTTTATTCCTCTACGGCAGCATTGAAAAAAACGGGTTTTACATTGGGAATAGTGATATTGTTTTTTACTGTATTTTCTGTTATTTTTTCTGTGAAACAATACAGACGAATCACAGAGCGGGATTATGCGATTGTCCTGACTCCCAGCGTAACGGTAAAAGGGGCACCGGATAATAGCGGGACCAGTTTGTTTGTCATCCACGAAGGATTGAAGGTAAAGATCATCGAATCGCTTGGAGAGTGGGTAAATATCCGCTTGGAAGATGGAAATGAAGGTTGGGTTGCTAAAAGAGATATTGAGAGAATATAAGCAGAGGAAGCGATACTGTTTTTTCCTCTTAAAAAATAAAAACAGGTTTTGTAAAGACCTAAAAGGTTATTAACTTTACCCCACTAAAGAATGACGGGTGAGAGTAAAAATGTTCGGAAAGCCGAAATGTAAGGGAGGACATATTGTAGAGTGGGGATTTTTTTTCATGCGTTATTCTTCATTTTCAACCAATTCACTGCATGGATAATTTTATAGTTTCAGCCCGGAAATACAGACCAGCCAGTTTCGATACGGTAGTAGGCCAGCTTTCCATTACCTCTACTTTGCGGAATGCGATTGTGAATCACCAATTGGCGCAGGCGTATTTGTTCTGTGGACCGCGTGGGGTGGGGAAGACGACCTGTGCCCGTATTTTTGCCAAGACGATAAATTGTCAAAATCTGCAGCCGAATGCGGAGCCTTGCAACGAATGTGAGTCCTGCAAAGCTTTCAATACGGGACGGTCGTTGAATATTCACGAACTGGATGCGGCTTCCAATAACAGTGTGGACGATATCCGGGGCTTGGTAGATCAGGTGCGTATTCTTCCTCAGGTAGGTAAATACAGTGTTTATATCATCGATGAAGTGCATATGTTGAGCACTTCTGCTTTCAATGCTTTTTTAAAGACATTGGAAGAACCGCCTGCCCATGCTATTTTTATTTTGGCTACTACTGAAAAGCATAAGATACTACCTACGATTCTTTCCCGGTGTCAGATATACGATTTTAACCGGATGAAAGTAGAGGATACGGTTCGCCATTTGCAATATATTGCTCAGAAAGAAGGGGTGACAGCGGAAGAGGAGGCATTGGATATCATTGCCCAGAAAGCTGACGGAGCGATGAGAGATGCCTTGTCTATTTTCGATCAGGTGGTGAATTTTTGCGGAAAGAACCTGACTTATGCCGGGGTGATTGAAAATCTGAATGTACTGGATTATGAATATTATTTCCGTCTGACAGATTTGTTCCATAAAGGGGATGTTTCAGGAGCTCTTTTGCTCTTTAACGAAATTATGGAAAAGGGATTTGATGCCGCTAATTTGGTGGCCGGTTTGGGGAAACATTTTCGGAATGTCTTGGTGGCCAAAGATCCGGCAACGGTACAGTTGCTGGAAGTTAGTGCCCGCATACGGGAACGGTATTTAAAACAGGCTGCCGTTTGTGAAACCGGATTTCTCTACGACGCCTTGAAAATTATTGAACAGTGTGAAATGCAATACAAAGTCCGGATGGAAAAGCGGCTTTGCGTGGAAATCACCCTGATTAAGCTGTGTCAGATTAATGAGTTAAAAAAAAAAATCTGAACTTCTCTGAGGAAGGGAAATTACTGAAAATAAAAGATTTTAACGGCAAATACGGAATTCCGGCAGCCGCAGATTCTCCCCAGGGATCCTCTTCGGTTACTCTTTCGCGGGAGGAAGAAAAAAATAAACCTACTGCTTCTTTTAAATTGAAAAAGGCGTTTGCCGAATCAGCCGAGCGTTACGATGTTAAAAAGCCGGAGGCCGCTCCGGCCATTTCCGTACGGGTAGAAGCTCACGATGCCTTTGACGAAGGGAAAGTGAAGGGAGTATTTGATCGTTTGATCCAACAACAGCATCCCGACACTATTGTCAGCATAGCTTTAAAGTCCCATACTCCGGAAATAGAGGGCGACCGGATTATTGTCAAAGTGGATAATCAGATACAGGTCGAGAAATTGGAAGCTATCCGGCATAGTTTGCAGAATGCGTTGATGCAGGGATTGAATAACGGCTTTGTTCAACTGGAAATTCGAATTTTTGAAAAGACTTCCGGAGAGGAAGAGCGTCGCTTGATTACAGCTCAGGATAAATTGGCCTATTTCATGGAGGAAAATCCGGTAGTAGCAGAGATGAAAAAATTATTCGGACTGGAATTGGAATAAAACGAAGATAAAAAAGGTAGTCGGTAAGAGGAATGTTTTCTTTTGGGGGGGAGAAAAGTATTTTTTTCAAAAACTGATGAACGAAACTCCGGTCCGGATAAAACTTTAATATTGCAAATCCATAGCAAATTTCATCTGGACTGAAGTCTTGTTCTTTATCAGTGTGCGAATACGTTGTTTACAGAAATTTAAGCTTCTCTGTTTACGTCTCTGGAATTGGCTTGTGCGGTCGGCATGATGACAATGTCATTCAGGCAGACATGAGCCGGCCGGGTAATAGCAAAGAGAATGGTATCGGCGATGTCTTCGTTTGTAAGGGGAGTCATGCCCTTATAAACGTTTTTGGCTGCTGCGGCATCTCCTTTATAGCGAACCAGGGAAAATTCCGTTTCCACCATACCGGGGGCGATATTGGTGACTTTAATGTTGTGTTTCAGCATATCGGTGCGCATGGCTCTGGACAAGGCGTCTACGGCGTGTTTGGTGGCACAGTATACGTTTCCGCCGGGGTATACTTCCTTCCCTGCTATCGAGGCGATATTGACAATGTGTCCGCTGTTTTTTTGAATCATGAGAGGTGCAACGGCCCGGGTGACATAAAGTAAACCTTTCACATTGGTATCAATCATTCTTTCCCAGTCGTCCAGGATTCCTTCCTGGAGCGGGCTCACTCCTACGGCCAGACCAGCATTATTGACCAGAACGGCTATATTTTTCCATTTGTCATCCAGATTTTCGATGGCTTTTTTTACAGCTTCGGCGTCGCGGACATCGAAGCAAAGAGAGAGTACTTCGCTTCCTTTTTGCCGGATTTCTGCGGCTAACTGCTGGAGACGGTCCTCACGGCGACCGGTGATAATGATTTCAAATCCGGCTTCGGCTGCTTTCAGAGCGGTGGCTTGTCCTATTCCGGAAGTTGCTCCGGTAATCAAGGCTATTTTTTTCATAGGATTATAATTTGTTATGTAACGGTTGTTTAAAACCTTCGTTTTTCAATCATTTCCTTGAATATCTTTCGGATATAAAGATTTCCTTTTGCGTTATTTTGGATCGGTTTTAATGGTTACGAAGTTAGGAGTTTTTCTGAAAATAAGAAAAATGGAATAAAATTAAATTTTCTGTTGAGTTTTCCGGTTGAAAATAAACCGAAAAGGTGGAGTGTTCCGGTAAAAATGTCTATTTTCGCTGGATATCTTTGGTAAAGGGCCGGAAGAGGAGGAACGTTTAAATTCGAGAGAGATGTACAAAGAAATACAAATCAGGATAAAGCCCGAAGAGGCTGCTGAACAGGAGTTGCTTCGGGAATATGCAGCTAGGGAAGTGGGGGTAAGTTTGGAACGCATTCGGCATATCGATCTATTGAAAAAAGCGGTGGATGCCCGTCAGCGTCAGGTAATATTGCAGCTTCGGTTGGGGGTGCATATCGACTGTCTGGAGGAGAGAGAAAAGGTTTTTAAACCGGCTTACCGGAATGTGGCGACGGCTAAACCGGTAATTGTTGTGGGGGCGGGGCCTGCCGGCTTGTTTGCTGCTTTGCGTTTGATAGAGAGGGGATATCGCCCTATCGTATTGGAAAGGGGAAAAAGAGTGGAGGAGCGTCGGCGGGATTTGGGACAACTTTATAAATCCGGTTTGGTGAATCCGGATTCTAATTTCGGTTTCGGAGAAGGAGGTGCCGGTACTTTTTCAGACGGAAAGTTGTATACGCGTTCCAAAAAACGGGGAGATGTACAGCGGGCATTGGAGATATTGGTATATCATGGAGCTGATCCGGTGATATTGATCGATTCTCATCCTCATATCGGGACGGATAAATTGCCCGGGGTGATCGTGAATATCCGGAAAACTATTGAAGCATACGGAGGGGAGGTGCGTTTTCAGACCCGGGTTACGGATTTTATCTTGCAGGGTAAGCAGATAAAAGGAGTGATGGCCGGACAAGAGGAAATTTACGCAGAACAGGTAATATTGGCTACTGGACATTCGGCCCGGGATGTCTATCGTATGTTGCAGGCCCGTTCCGTTTATATGGAGCCCAAAGATTTCGCTGTGGGATTGCGTTTGGAACATCCTCAGCAGATCATCGACTGTATGCAGTATCACCGAAAAGAAGGGAGAGGGCCATGGCTGCCGGCTGCGGAATATAGTTTTGTAACTCCTGTGGAAGGAAGAGGGGTATATTCTTTCTGTATGTGTCCCGGCGGAGTGGTTGTTCCTGCTGCTACCGGTCCGGAACAACAAGTCGTCAACGGTATGTCCTCTTCTGCCCGGAATACGCCTTGGGCAAATTCGGCAATCGTCACGGCTATCGGTCGGGAAGAGCTGGAACAAATGCATTATGCCGGATTATTCGGAGGCATGGAATTTCAGGAAGCCTTGGAAAAGCAGGCTTGGCAGCAGGGAGGGGGACACTTGCAGGCTCCGGCACAAGTCTTGACAGATTTTTTGAGGGGTAAATTCAGTAACCACTTGCCCCGGGTATCTTATAAACCCGGCGTGAACAGTTCTCCGATACACCAATGGCTACCGGAATTGATTTCCCGGCGTTTGAGGGAAGGATTGCTTTCCTTTGGAGAGAGGGCTAAAGCTTTTCTGACCTCGGAAGCAGTATTGCTGGGGGTGGAGACCCGGACTTCTGCCCCCTTGAAAATAGTGAGATTACCCGATCGGTTGAGGCATGTGGAAATCGAAGGATTATATCCTTGTGGAGAAGGGGCAGGCTATGCCGGAGGCATTATTTCGGCTGCTATGGACGGTGAAAAGTGTGCCGAAAGTGTCTTATAGTAAAAAAATTAAAAAAAAAACGATTTTTTTTTTGAAAACTTTGACATCCTCGATAAAATATATACATTTGCCTAGAGAGAAAGGTTATAAAAATTCTAACCCTAAAAAATAATATTATGAATAAAGCACAATTAATTGACGCTATTGCTGAAAAAGCAGGTTTGACAAAGGCAGAGTCTAAAAAGGCTTTGGAAGCTTTTATTGAAACAGTAGGTGAAGCACTGAAGAACGGTGATAAGGTTGCATTGATCGGATTTGGTTCTTTCTCTGTCTCTGAAAGAAGTGCAAGAAGTGGTAGAAATCCTCAAACAGGTAAGGCTATTACAATCCCTGCTAAGAAAGTTGTTAAATTTAAAGCTGGAGCTGAATTGGCAGAAAAGTGCTGATCACAGATTAACATAAAAAAAGGGGCCGCCTGAAAAGTAATTTTTAAGGGCCCCTTTTTTTATGGAGAAAAGTGGCGTTTCGGGTATAGGGTACAGAATTTTAATTACTATTTTTATACCAGACGAATTTAATACGATTGAAAATGGGGAAAAAACAGATACAACCCTGGAAAGTGCTTCAATCGGAGTACCTTTTTAAAGAGCCTTGGTTTACTGTCAGACGGGATAAAGTGGAGCTACCAAACGGAAGCCTTATTCCTTCATACTATGTATTGGAGTATCCAGCCTGGGTTTGTGTTATCGGAATTACCCGGGAAGGGAAATTGCTGATGGAAAGACAGTATCGCCATGGCTTGGGACGGGTCGGCTATGAATTATGTGCGGGCGTGGTGGAAGATTCGGATCCCTCCTATTTAGAGGCGGCCCGGCGGGAATTGTGGGAGGAAACGGGATATGGAAAAGGACATTGGGAAACCTATATGGTATTTTCGGTAAACCCGGGTACGCATACCAATTTAACATATTGCTTTCTGGCTACCGATCTAGAAAGAATAGGAGAACCTCATCAGGAAGCGACGGAGGACATTGCTGTAGAATTGTTGGAACCGGAGGAGGTGAAGGAATTGTTAATGGAAAATCAAATTATGCAGGCGATGCATGTCGCTGCGTTGTGGAAATATTTTTACGAGAAAACGAAAACTGATGAGGACGGAGCAGGAAAAAGTGGAATATCTGAAAAATTTTGTGACAGATGAAAAAAATGCGCTCTTTTCCCGGTTGATCCGGGAGAGAACGGAGTATGTCACCTTAGTATTGGAGGATCTATACCAGTCCCATAATCAGAGTGCTGTAATGCGTACAGCCGATTGTATGGGCGTACAGAGCGTACACATTATCGAGAACCGGAACAAATACGATGTGACTTCTACCGTATCCCAAGGAGCCCGGGAATGGCTGACTCTTCATCGTTACCGGGGAGAAAAGAATAATACCCCGGCGGCCCTCCGGCAACTCCGGCAGCAGGGATACCGTATTATTGCCACTACTCCTCATTCCCGTGATACGCTTATTGACGATCTGGATTTAAAAAAAGGGAAAATGGCCTTTTTTTTCGGAACAGAACTGACGGGCTTATCGGAAGACGTGATTCGGGAAGCCGACGAATTTGTAAAAGTCCCGATGTACGGATTTACGGAAAGCCTGAACGTGAGCGTATGTGCGGCTTTGATTATGTATAGCGTAATGCAGCGGCTCCGGGAAAGCGACCTGGATTGGCATTTGTCTCCGGAAGAAGAAGTGAAAGTTGCTTTTCAATGGTATAAACATGCTGTAAAGGCATCCGGAGAAATTTTAGAACGGTTTGAACAGCAGAAAAGTTAGAGACGGAAAAAAGGCCGGTTGAAACCGCTACGGTGTGAGGAACGTATGAAAGAAGAACAGGCAAAAGAAAAAAGCCGGAAATCACTACAAACGTTTTAGAAAGAGAAAATGAATTTTGAAAATTACATTGCAGAGCAATTTGACGATATCCGGATATTGCGTTATCAGGTCCCTGCTTTTGAAGGTTTAACCTTAAAAGAAAAACTTTTTATTTATTACTTAAGCCGGGCGGCTTTGGCCGGACGGGATATTTTATGGGATCAGAATAATAAATACAATTTGCGTATCCGTCGGGTGCTGGAAAAAATATTGCGGGACTATCGGGGAGACCGGGAGTGTGAAGAATTCAAAGCATTCGTATTGTATGCTAAAAAAGTGTTTTTTGCCAATGGGATCCATCACCATTATTCCATGGATAAATTTATTCCGGTTTTTTCAAAGGAATACTTTCGGTCGCTTCTAGCGGCTGTCGGAAGGGAGAAGGAATTCGAAGGGCTGGAACGGATTCTGTTCGACCGGGATTACATGGCGAAGCGGGTGGTATTAGACGGAGCGAAAGATTTGGTGAAGGCTTCTGCCAACAATTATTATTCCGGTGTTACTCAGCAGGAAGTGGAAGATTTTTATAAACTCCCCTCCGGTGGGGAAGGACAGCCGATCTCCCGGGGATTGAATTCCACTTTGGTAAAAAAAGACGGGAAGTTGGTAGAAGAAGTATGGAAAATCGGAGGAAAATACAGTAATGAGATTACGAACATTGTAAAAGCGCTGGAAAAGGCCCAGGAGTATGCTTTAACGGAGCAGCAGAGGGAGGTGATCCGTTTGTTGATCGAATACTACAAGAACGGAGATTTGGCTGTTTTCGATGCCTATTCAATTGCCTGGCTACAGGAACAGGAGTCGCCTGTCGATTTCATCAATGGTTTTATCGAAGTATACGGCGACCCGCTCGCGTATAAAGCAAGCTGGGAGTCGGTTGTGGAAATTGTGGATGCTGCAGCTTGTGGGCGGACAAATAAACTGGCGGAAAATGCGCTTTGGTTTGAGAAAAATGCTCCTATAGAAGATCGGTTTAAAAAAACACAGGTTTCGGGGATTACTGCCCGGGTTATGCAAGTGGCTATGTTGGGAGGGGATTGCCATCCCGCTACCCCTATCGGCATCAACTTACCGAATGCCGAATGGATACGGGAACGTTACGGGAGTAAGTCTGTAACCCTGGACAATATTACTTATGCTTATCACCGGGCTTCACAGGGATCGGGAGTGACGGACGAATTTGCTTATTCGGAAGCAGAAAAACGCAAAGCTGAATTATACGGTTATGAAGGAGGAAACCTTCATACGGATTTGCATGAGTGTCTGGGGCATGGTTCGGGAAAGATGATGCCGGGAGTGACTACTGAAGCTTTGAAAAATTATTATTCTACTTTGGAAGAGGCCCGGGCGGATCTCTTTGCCCTTTATTATATTGCGGATCCGAAATTGTTGGAATTAGGGATTATTACCGGACCGGAAGTGGCCGAATGTGAATACGATACCTACATCCGCAACGCCTTACTGACGCAATTGACACGGATTAAACCCGGCGATAGCCTGGAGGAAGCACATATGAGAAACCGCCAGTTGATCGCTTCCTGGGTATACGAACAAGGGAAGGAAGCGAATGTCATAGAGAAAATTCGGGAACAAGGAAAAACGTATTTCGTGATACGCGATTACGAGGCTTTGAGGATGTTGTTCGGAAAGCTTCTGGCAGAAGTGCAGCGTATAAAATCGGAAGGCGATTATCCGGCAGCCCGGGATCTGATAGAGACTTACGGAGTCAAAGTAGAGGAGGAACTGCATCGGGAAGTCCTGGAAAGATACCGGAAGCTAAATGTACCTCCTTATGCCGGTTTTATCAATCCTGTCTATACATTAGTGAAAGCGGGAGAAGAAATAACGGATGTTCGTATTCATTATCCAGACAATTTCCTGGAACAGATGCTGAAATATGGAGAAGAGGAATAGGAAGCTGCTGAGGCAAACGGGTAAAACGTATTTCGCTGACTAATGAAATTACCGTTCTGATCAGAAGGAGAAGGGGAAAAACGTAAATTCATTAGTCAGCGAGTGTCAGGCAAGCCTTCGGAGGTACGGCTTACCGTTTATGTTTCTTATTTACTGAAAATAATATCAGCATAAGAGTTGGAGATGTTCACTTTTGCCGAGGGATGCTCTTGCTTGCCTACTCTTCCCCGTATCGTTTTAGAATAACGGCTATCGTCGTCGTCCAGCGTTACATCCGATAATTTGATACCGTTGAGTCGTATGGAGCCGTAGCGGGTATACAAATCCGCCATAAAACTATAATGGTTATCCAATCCGATCCGGATATTCGTATAGGCTGCTTCTATTAAGATCGAGCTGAAATCCTGGGCCACATCGGCAATTTTTACTTTACAATACTTGAGGCTGGAAGCATCGAAGCGCTTCCCGAGGTAATCAATACTGAAATCTGTATAGGCTGAGCTTAATACAAAAGAATCGATCGATTTAATCGTAAACCTATCGTATTTGGATGTCATTTCTATGGAACCGACCGTTCCGATATTGAATTTTGAATAGGCACTGATTAAATTCAAGGAGGTCATTTTATCCATACGGGCATTCCCGTAACCGATATTCAAGGAGAGTTTCTCCGATTCCGATAACTCGACATTCCCGTATTTAATCGTAATCTCATTGTCAGTTCCTTTCAGAGCGGCGGCGTATAAATTCCCGTATTTCACATCTGCCCGAAAGGGCTGAGTGGTTTCATCCAGCTGGATATTCCCGTATTTGTTGGTTAGATTTAATTTGGCAGAAGCCGGTACGTTTATCGTATAATTGATAGTGATACCGCAGTTTTTACAATTGTTGTGTTGTCTGTCGATCTGTGTAGTGGCTTGTACCAATTTATCCATATTATGGAAATCAACGGAAATTTGATCGGCCATTCGTTGGGCCACTTTGTGATTTTCCCCTTTCCCGATAATTTCAATGGAAAAATCGATTTCGTTTTTATTCCATTGTTTGATAACGATAAAACCGTATCTGTTATTTACTTGTAATTCACAGTTCGGCTTTACTTTGAAATTTTTATTGACGATTCGCTTTACTTCTGTAGGCACAGCCCATAGGGAAGCGGTGAACAGCAGTAGGAAACTGCTTACTAAAAATAGAGATTTGTACTTCATAATTTATAGGTTTTGTTTTTTAGAATTTGGTAAACTTTTTAAAATAGTCTGGATATGTTCCAGTGATTCCAATTGCATATTATAGCGGGATATAATATACGCAATATATTCTTCTTCTGTGATGCCCGGGACTTTCTTATCCAGTTTTTGGGATTCATTCTCCATATCGGTAATATCTTTTAAAATTTCATCGCGTTCGGGTTCATTGACCAGATTGATATTTTGTTCGATATCGTTTATTTGTTGCTGCAATTGGCGGCTATAATAAGTGGTTACTTCTTTAATCGAGTCGGTGGTGGCAGAGGGAATGCGAATAGGATAGAAATACTGGAACATCAGAATCAGTGCCAGTGTGGCAGCGGCTGAGGTAACGATGATCCAGCGGCGGGCATGTCTGTTTTTCCTTTGTTCATGCCGTTCAAGACGCTCCTCAAAGCGTTCGAAGTGTCCGAAGGGTGGCAGAGCCGTATCGAAAATTTCTGCCTGACTTTTTATTTTTTCATTTAATAAATTGCTCATGGGGAGAGGGTGTTTTAATTAGTCCGATTAATTTATTTCTGGCCCGTGCAAACTGAGAACGGACGGTTGAAGGGGTTAGTTGCATCATTTGTGCAATTTCTTCGTATTTTAATCCTTCTATCAGATGCAGGTTAAGTACTAAACGATAGCCTTCCGGCAATTGCTTCAGCTTGTCTGCAATCAATTGCAATTGCATTTCGGTTTCGTCCTCGTTATTTTCTTCTGTGGTGACATATATATTATCTTCCAAACTGATAAATTGAATCTTTCTTTTCCGGTAAAGGTCTATCGCATGATTTATGGCAATTCGTTTTAAAATTCTTTCCATATTACTGACTTCTCCGTCGTAATCCTCTATGCGGTCGAATACCTTTAAAAAAGTCTCCTGCATCACTTCTTCTGCTTCCTGAGGATTACCGAGTATACGGTAGGCACTGTTATACACGCCCTTATAAAACAGCATATAAAATTCGAGTTGTGCCCGTCTATCTCTTTTCTGGCATTGTCGTAATATCGTTTTATAGTCGCTCATTCTTTTTGTTTTCTGCCTATATGACGTAAAAGAAGCAAATTTGCTGCATAAAAAAACGGTTTTTTACAAAAATTATTTATACATTCTAACAAATTAGCTGAGAGTGAGGATAAATATTCGGAAGCTGGAGGATGAATATTATTTTATACTTTATTGGGACTGTCTGGCAATTTATTGATTAACAAACTTTTGGTTTTCGACTAAAGTAATCATCAGAAACCTTGATTTTATTTAAATATATATCTAAAGAAATGTTTGCATAGTCAAATAAAAAGATAGAACACCCACCTTTGAAATAACTTTTGGGCAAAAATCTGACGCTTAAAAGGGGGTAAAAAAGGGTTAAAATAGCCTTGTTCAAATTTTTTTTTAAATGGGTATTCATAATCAGTTGATTAAAAATGGCTTGTTCAAATTATTTTTTTACGATTTTAGAAAAAATACCAAAAATAGGCTTTAATTTTAATAGAGAAATCTTCTTACCCACCCGGGAATTTGGTAAGTACAGATGAATAAGTAGCAAAAGTTACGATCTGTATATACTGATAGTCGTGAAATGTTAGATATCATGCGAGACGGCTTCCACCGTCCTGGGATTTTTATGCTTTTCAATTATCTCTTACAGATTACAGCTAAGTAAAATTTCTAAAATTATGAATATGGAAAAGATAAGATTTAGTATAAAGAATTTTATTCTTGGGCGTAGCAGAAAGAATGACCGTCCGTATCGTTTAATTTTACAAGTTGACCCTCCTGCTTTTTTGCTGGCTTTACGGACATTGTTTATTTTATGTTTGTTTGTGAGTTTTTCCTATCAGAGCGGAGCTCAAACAATTCCTCCTTCTCCTGAAGGTAGTAGTTTGGTTCGTAGTGTCAGCAATCCTGTTAATTATGGAACCGGAGTGGTTGGGATTCAAATACCTTTATACAATATTTCTTGCGGAGAAATGAGTGTACCTATTTCTCTCTCTTACCAGGCTAGTGGTGTCAAAGTAAGAGATGTTGCCGGTTGGACAGGATTGGGGTGGAATTTGTCTACTGGAGGAAAGATCACTCGTGTCGTGCGAAAGCGGCCGGATGAAAATGGTTACTGTAAAAGTACAGACACATTGCAATGTGACGGTTATCAGGCTTCGCAATTAGAGAAATGGGGGACGAAATTTGATGAGTGGTATAATGGCTCATTCGATGGAGAACCTGATTTATTTTATTATGAATTTTCGGGTCGTTCCGGAATGTTTGTAATAGATTATACCGGGGATATTTATCCAATTCCTTATGAAAAATTGGATATTCAATGGATTGATAAAGACTACTTTATTATAACAGATGAGAAAGGATGTCAGTATATTTTCGGAGACAAGGATAAGGAAATCTCCGCTGTTGCAACATATAGCAGCAACGATCCGGCCCGGGATACTTTTTCTTTTGTTTCTACTTGGTACCTGAGTCAAATGAAGGACACCCGGAAAAATACCATAAATTTTGAATATGTTGCAGGTAAGGAACAGAGCAGTATAGACAAACAAATGAATGGTACGGTTTATTTAGAATATACTTATACGTGGGTTTTAGGATCAAGAGATTCTACAGAGTCCTATACGGAAATGAAGGTGAAACCGAAATATTTACGGAAAATTGTGACGACGAATGGAGAAATGCTCGAATTTGAATCGAACGATGATCCTACTAATACAATAACCAATCGTCGTTTGTCGGAAATCAAGATTTATAGTACAGCAGACCGATATCTAAAATCTATAAAATTCGATTATTCTTATTTTGGGAATACCTGTAAAAGATTGAAGTTAGATAAGGTTTATGAAGCTTGCAATGATAAAACGATACCCGTTAGTCACTTTGATTACGCAGCTTGGTATATTCCCAATATGGAAACCCTGGATTTCGACCATTGGGGGTATTACAATGGGGCGAACAATAAAAGTAACTTTGTAAAAGGCTACTATCAATCTGTATATCTGCCTGGAGCAAACCGGGAAGCGAATCTTCTCTATGCTCAGTCGGGGATATTGAAACGGGTATATACTTCTACGGGAGGGTATACAGAATATGAGTATGAATTAAACAAGGGAATGTATGAAAAAAAGGGTGTAACGGATTCTATAGAAGGCGGAGGAATGCGTATAAAATCCATCTCTCAGTACGCCAATAGTCAAGCTACTCCCCTGGTTACACGTTATGTTTATGCTGTTCCTAAAACTGGCCGGACGAGTGGAATAATGACAGGACAATTGCTTTATTACTATGATAAAAATCCAATAGGTAATACTTTGCCGGTAATGACAGCTTCCCGTTGTGCTGGTCGTATTTTTGATGTAGATGGAGCTCCTATGCATTATCATATTGTAACGGAGCTTCGTCCGGACGGAACTTCTCAGGAGATGCATTATATGTATAGTTCTTCTTTTGATCAAGACAGACCTTCTTTAGTTTATGAGGTAAATGCATTGCAATATGAACCGGTGCCCAATTATTTTGATGCTATGCCCAATAGTTCTCGTTTTTGGAAACGTGGTTTAATGTGTGCTCAGGTTCAGTATGATGAAAACAAAGACACCTTGAATTATGTCCGGCATTCCTATATGCATAATCCTGGAGTACGACGAGTAATAGGAGGCTATGCTCCCGGTAAGGAATTAGGCGCTACTAAAGATTCAAAACCAGTAGATATAAATTTACTATGGAAATACGAGTGGATATCGGAACCAGTGCTTTTAAAAGAAAGTGTTGTTTGGGGAAAAACTCAACCTGAACAGCTTACTACTTATACTTACGATCCAGATTATTTATTACCATTGAACACGGTAACCAAAACAAAAATTCTCCGTGAAACCGATTCTGTGGTTTATCGATATCCATTCCATTATAAGGCAGAGATTAAAAATGCCAGTTCGAATAAAGAGACTGCTTATGCGTTAAAATGTATGATCGAAAAACAGATGTTAGATTATCCTGTAGAAACTGTAACGTATAAAAATAAAAAAGTGATACGAGGTGAAATAAATGAATATCAGGTTGTTGAAAATAATAATGGAGAGAAAATAATAGGCTTACCTGCTCGTAAGAAGAGTTTATTACTTACAGTCTCCTTGCGTAATTATCGACCTTATTATTTTTCTAATTTATCCTCTGTTTGCGATCCTAATTATTATACAGAAATGTTCTATGATAAGTATGATGAAAAAGGGAATCTGCTTACTTCCCATTCAAAAAAAGGAGATTACCGGACTGTTGTATATAGTTATAAAAATAGTTTGCCAGTGGCGGTTATTGAGAATGCTCTTTATTATAATGTCTATTATTCCAATTTTGAAGATGATAATACAGCTATTACTTGTCCTGGAGATTCCAGACGTCAAAAAGTAAAGCAGGGAGCTTTTGAGGTTGAAGTGGGCCAATTCTCACCCGGATTATATAAAGTTTCCTATTTGTGTAGTTCTGATAATGGGCAAACGTGGGTACGGAAAAGTCAGAAACTGGAACAGAAAAAATTTTCTGTAAGTACAGAAAAGGATGCTACTACCTTGTCTGATATAATTATTCCATCAAATTTAAATCGGTCGGTTCCTCAATACCTCACTATTGGAAAGGCGGGAGAATTGATAGATGATTTACAGATTATTCCTGAAAAGGCATTAATTGTAACAGCTAATTATATCCCTGGTGTGGGAAAAATTTCGGAAACGGATCACTCGGGAATAACCTATTATTATGATTATGATGGGTTTGGCCGTTTAATCAGGGTACTAGACAGAGATAGAATTGTATTGAAAGAATACGATTATTATATCGCTCCTTGAGTGATTTTTAATAAAGTGAATAGGATAAATAAAATATTGATAATTTAGAATGTAAGTTATGAAAAATACGATATTTCTTATTTTAAGTTTGTTGTTTTTTTATACGACAACTTATTCCGGAAATCCGGGAAAAGCGGAGGGGTTAAAAAATACCGACATTTCGTTTATTTCTTTTCCGGATATAATTGTTGTGCCACCGGCTCCTGTTCAGCCACCGCAATGTTTAAGAGTAGGAAAGAATAATTTATTACTCATACCTGCAGGGCAACGTCAATACCAATTTAAGTTAGACGTAATACCAAGTGCAGAAAATTTTATTGCCGATAATTTACCTGGGATCATCCAATGGGTAAAAAGCGGGAACGATTCAGCCCCTGTAGAAACCCCGGATAGTGACTTTTGGAAACCCATCACAGAAGTTCCTCTTTCCGAAGGAGAAATTGTATTTTTGGCAGATGAGGATGCAGAGTATACTCAACCTGATCAGCCTGTTGAACCCCCTGTCGATCCTCCTATGGAATCGATGCAGATTGAATATACATTGGAACATTATGCAGATACAAAAGGACAAATACTACAATTGGTAACGAAACCCGGAAGTTTGGAAAATACGCTTACTTTTAAAGAGAATGTGGGATATGCAGAGATAGAAGGCACCTTACGTATCAGCTATCACGTTCATGTTGTTATTGGTAAGAATACAGCCGATTTTACTCGGGAAATGGACATTAAATATCGTTTGATCAACCGGAATTATGTTTTGGAAAAGATTGTAAATGCCAAAAATGATGGATACCATTCAACGGTTACTTATTACGATGGACTGGGACGTAAAGAACAAGAAATAGCCGTTAATGCTTCGCCAAGCGGACAGGATATTATCACTCCTTTCTATTACGATGCAGCCGGAAGAAATTCCCGGGTATATCTTCCGTATGCTGCAGAGGGATCCGGAAAATATCAATCTACTATTTTTGATGATCAACGAGCTTTTTACAATGCACGCTATTCGGGTGATCCCTATACTTATAGCGAATTTCGTTTTAACGGTCGTGGGCAGGTAATCCGTAATAGTATTCCTGGTGCTGTTTGGAGTATCGACGGAGAACATACAACCCGTACAGTTTATCGAAAAAATACTCTTGATGATAAAGTGAAAAAATATGTTTTAAATGATAATTCGGTAACTTTTACGCAATATTATCCGGAAGGAAGCCTGAGTGTAAAAGAAGTGTGGGATCCTGAGAATCATGTTTTTTTAGAATATACCGATATTAATCAACAAATAATAGCTAGAGAGAATAGAATTTCAAGTCAAAAGAGTCTTTTTACCTATGATCTATACGATGATTTAGGACGAAAGCGCTGCATTATAACTCCCTTGCGGGATGCAGAATTTACGATTTCTACGAAAGAACTGTCAGAACTACAATCTGATTGTTATTGTATGGATTACGATGAATACGGAAGATTATATAAACAATATATTCCTGGTGCAGGATATACCATAAATTTATATGATAGACGAGAAAGACTTGCATGTACGCAGGATGCTTTGCAAAGAGAGAAGGGGGAATGGAGTTTTACTAAATATGATGAATTGGATCGTCCTGTAATAACAGGAATATGCCAAGGTACGGAATCAGGGATTCGGGAATTACTCGATACACAGGGGACAATAAGTGAAAGTAGAGGAGGGAACATGCATGGATATACTAATTTAACTTATCCGATTGATATTTCTCCTGATGATTGTTTGACCGTTACTTATTACGATGATTATAGATGGCCTGAACAGGAAATAGTTGCTTATTCTGAAAAAGATGGATTAAATTTTCTTTACCAGGAAGAAGTAATGGGACAGATTACAGGTACTAAGACCCGGGTATTAGGGGATACTTCTGTAAAATGGTTATTGCAGGCAAATTATTATAACCTTAAAAATAGGAATATTCAATCTGTTAGTCAACTTTATCCTACAGGAATGGAAGTTGTGACTAATCTGTATAACTTTAAAGGAGATGTTGTCCGTGCTATAGTAAAGCAAACGATAGGAAACGAATGTAATGAATACAATAAATATTTTGAATATAATAATCGGGATGATTTATCCTGTATCCGGTATGAAATTACGGGCGATACAGTTAATCGTAATGTCAAAGTTATAGAATATGCTTATGATGAAATAGGACGTAAATCTTCTTGTAAATTACATGATGGAGCAGAGGAGATTCATTATTCTTATCATATAGCAGGTATGTTGACTGCAGCAGTAGCTGCACACTTTTCTTATAATTTAGACTATGAAGAAATAAATATCTCTGGTGCAACTCCTCGTTACGATAAGAATATCAATGCTGTCCGATGGAAATATGGGAATGAGAAAGACCAAGCTTATATTTATGAATATGATCCTCTTAAATATTTAGTTTCAGCTCATTACCTGGAAAAAAGAAATGAAGTTTGGCAAAATTCTTTAGGAAGTTATAATGTACAGGGATTGACATATGACGATAACGGTAATTTAACTCGTTTGAAGCGTTATGGAAGTGACGGATCTTTGATGAATGATTTGGTTTATCATTATAATAATTTACAGAATAGAAATGTTATAACTAAAATAACAGATAAAAATGTAAATTCATCTGAATATATTTATGATAAATTAGGAAATATGATTTTTGATGGCAGACGTGAAGTAAATATTTCATATAATTTATTAAATTTACCGTACAAGATAAATAAGGATTCCGAAAATATTATCTATATTTACAGTGCTTCTGGCGAGAAATTAGCACAGAAAAAAGGAAGTTCTTTTACATATTATCGGCACGTGATGGTGTACGAAGGGGATAAACTTTCGTACATTATGCATCCACAGGGTTTTGTACGGAAAAGTAATAACGACTATCTATACAGTTATTTGCTTATGGATCATTTAGGAAGTAGTCGGGTTTTGTTGGAAGCTGTGAATGACAGTTTGATAGCTGTTCAGCAAACGGATTATTATCCTTTTGGAAAGGCTTTTGAGCACCATAATTTGAATCGGAATAAATATTTGTATTCGGGTAAAGAATTTCAGGATATAAGTTTAGGGGGAAGTATGCTTTCTTTGTATGATTTTGGCGCTCGTTATTATGATCCAGAAATCGGCCGTTGGTTTAATGTCGATCCAGCTTTGCAATTGATAAGTCCTTATGGTTACTGCGGAAATAATCCTATTCAGAATATAGATCCGGATGGCGAATTTATGTTGGGCTTTATAACAGGTATGTTCAGGGGAATTTTTAAAGGGCATTTTAAACATGCTAAATTTTTGAAAGAAGCGGTTACGAGTGGATATAATGAGTTGAAGATTACAGTAGGATTATTTAAGGCAGGGGGCGGTCAGAACTTTTTTGGCATGATGAAGGAAATCGTATCCCGTTTTACTTGGCAATTGCCTCAGACATTGCTGGGCTTTACTTATGCTAATGCCGTAAATTATTTGTCTGATACCAAAGTCGATTATTATGGAGGAGCCACAACTGTTTCCACTCCTTTATTAAGTAATGGACAAGGGGTCACTTTAGGTAGTTTTATTACGGGCGGGAAAGATTTGGAGGCAGATCCGGCAAATCCTTTGTTTCAGCACGAATACGGGCATTATCTGCAAAGTCAGAAGATAGGTATAAATTACATTTGGAAAGTGGCAGTTCCTAGTTTTTTGAGTGTCCTACGGGATAGATTTCGAAGTAAGGAAAACAAAAGGCATAAATATACCAGTACGGAACAGGATGCGAATTCAAGGGCCATAAAATATTTTTATAAAAGGAATGTTCTGAAGTGGAATTTTGAGCAAAATCCTATAGGAAATGAAAATCAATGGGATATGAAAAATATTATGGATAAAAACGGTCAGTTTACTTTTTTATTTGAAAGGGCTTTAGATGCAGCCCTTATGGGGCATCGTTCTTCAGAACCTTTATCGGAAAGAGGTCCGGACAATTTACATCAACCAATAACTTTTTAATTAATATGAGAAAGGTAATTGTTATTATTAGTTTAGTTTTGTTTGTGACAGGATGTTGGGAATATAGGAATACTCCCTCCAATCATCAAATCATTCGTATTTGTAATCATTCGGATATGGACATTTATTTCCGTCGAGGGAATTGCGAAGGTGGAATATTTGATAATTACGATATTAGTGTGACTCCGCAAGTATATAAAGTTTATGCATATAAATGTAAAAATGCATATAGTCCTAGCTTTGAAGTGGATATAGAGTATAGTGGGTGTTTAGAGCCAAGAATTTCCTATGTTTTTTTTGATGCAAAAATATTGGAAACAATCCCCTTTGATACTGTTTTTAAATACAATATGATGTTAGGAAGTAAGATTTTTACGAAGGAACAATTGGATTCTTTGGATTGGACGATTACTTATCCTTAACGGTATTGATTTTTATAAGGGCTGCTGTTTCAGGCGGCCCTTTTTAATGATTTACCTTTCCCTATTTCTAAAAATAAAATCTTGATAATTTTTGGGAAATATTTATCTTTAGAGCTTTGTAAATGTCATTGTCAAATAGTTAATTTTTACTCATTCTTTCGTGATAAAGAAGTATTTCTTACTTTTAGTAGTTGTTTCATGTTGAGTGCATCTGTTGGTTTTTGGTATGCTATATGAAGTATCGTTCTTCAGAACCTTTATCGGAAAAAGGTCCGGATAATTTACATCAACTAATAACTTTTTAATTAATATGGGAAAAGTAATTGTTATTATTAGTTTAGTTTTGTTTGTGACAGGATGTTGGGAATATAAAAATACTCCCTCCAATCATCAAATACTTCGTATTTGTAATCATTCGGATATGGACATTTATTTCCGTCGAGGGAATTGCGAAGGTGGGATATTTGATAATTATGATATTAGTTTGAGTCCAAGAGAATTTAAAATATTTGCATATGAATGTAAAAATGAATATCGAGAAAGTTTTGAAGTGGATATAGAGTATAGTGGGTGTTTAGAGCCAAGGATTTCCTATGTTTTTTTCGATGCAAAAATACTGGAAACGATCCCCTTTGATACTGTTTTTAAATACAATATGATGTTAGGAAGTAAGATTTTTACGAAGGAACAATTGGATTCTTTAGATTGGACGATTACTTATCCTTAATGGCATTGATTTCCAACGGATGGCAAAAGTAAGTTTAAGTAGATTTGTCTTCCTGTTCGGTCTCTTGCTGATTCACTTTTTTTCGGATTGGGGTAGTGTAACTTCATTTGGGATAAAATTTTGCTATTAAAAGGTAACGATAAATTTTATTCGAACCGAAATTTCGCTTTTGTATATCGTAGCTGTATTTTTCAACGAAGTACTCATCGGAGAACTCTGTCTGAAGACGAATTCTTTATCTTTTTCGGCTTTTCATTTTTTAATTTTTACTTTTTAGCTAACTTTGTAGCTTGTGGAAATGAACAGATATTTGATAGCGGCATTGTACGTCATGGCCGGTTGTGTTGTGGCGGTACCCTTAAAGGTGCAGGGAAGTCCCGAGCCTTTGAGAGGGGAGAGGTGCAGGCTGGTGATTACGGCTACGGTGAAAGTCGTGTCCGAATATGTGACGGATCAAGAGGAAGAACATATAGGTTGGGAGTTGTCGCCCGAATATTTCCGCTTGCCGGATATAACCGTTGATCCAGTTTGTTTTTCTTCTGAATATACAAACGAGGAACGGATTATTTTTCCTTGTTATACTTCTCATAAGATCAGGGCTCCCGGAGAAAATTGAAGGACAAAAAGTGTAGGGAAGAAAGAGGGGAATTTTTTAGCAAACGGGGAGGAGAGCCTTCTATTTAGTTAATTATAATATCAGTTATAAAATGGGATTTAATGATGTATTGAAAAAACTGTTCGGAAACAAATCCGATCGGGATATGAAAGAATTGATGCCGATTGTCGGAAAAGTAAATGCCGAATGGAATAAAATAAAAAACCTCAGTAACGATGAGTTACGGGAGGTGGCTAACGGATTAAAAGTAAAGATTAAAGAGCATATCCGGGAAGAAGAAACAGAGATTGCCGATTTAAAGCGGAAAGTGGAAGAGGAAAAACCTACCATTGAAGAGCGGGAAGAAATCTACAACCGGATAGATAAGTTGGAAGAGGAGATTGATAAAAAAGTAGAGGATATTTTGAATGACCTCTTACCGGTCGCTTTTGCCGTTATGAAAGATACGGCTTGCCGGTTCAAAGAAAACGAGGAAATTGAGGTGACGGCCACGCAGTTTGACCGTGATTTGGCCGTAAAACACGATTTTGTTGAGATAGAGGGAGATAAAGCCATCTGGTTTAATTCCTGGGTTGCCGGTGGCAATGAAATAACTTGGGACATGGTACATTACGATGTGCAGTTGATCGGGGGATCTGTGCTTCATCAGGGGAAAATTGCTGAAATGGCTACGGGTGAAGGAAAAACCTTAGTCGCAACTTTGCCCGTATTTCTGAATGCTTTGACCGGAAGGGGAGTACATATGGTGACCGTAAATGATTATCTGGCAAAACGTGACTCCGAGTGGATGGGACCTTTGTATATGTTCCATGGGCTTTCGGTAGATTGCATTGATAAACACCAGCCGAATTCTTTGGAAAGACGGAAGGCTTACCAGGCTGATATTACTTTCGGTACGAATAATGAGTTCGGGTTTGATTACCTGAGGGACAATATGGCGATCAATCCGGAGGATTTGGTGCAACGGAAACATAATTATGCTATTGTCGATGAGGTCGATTCCGTGTTGATTGACGATGCACGTACGCCTTTGATTATTTCCGGTCCTGTTCCGAAGGGTGATGATCAGATGTTCGACGAATATAAACCCCGGGTAGAAAGGTTAGTGCGGATGCAGCGGGAGTTGGTAGCGAAAATTTTCAATGAAGCGAAAGAATTGTTAAATAGCGACGATCCGAAGAAGAGAAAAGAAGGAGGCGTATTGTTGTTGAGGGCTCATAAAGGTTTGCCTAAATACAAGCCGCTTATCAAATTCTTGAGTGAGCAGGGAAATAAGGCTATGCTGATCAAGACGGAAAACGAATATATGCAGGAAAACAACCGGAGAATGCCGGAAATTACGGATCCTTTGTATTTTGTGATCGATGAAAAGCTGAATTCTATCGATTTGACGGACAAAGGGCACGACACGATTACGGCTGCCGGAGAGGATCCTCGGTTTTTTATCTTGCCCAATATTGGAGAAGAGATTGCCGAGATTGAGAAGACGGTGGAAGATGAGCAGGAAAAACTGGCGAAGAAAGATGAAATGATACAGGGATACGCCATAAAATCCGAACGGGTGCATACGGTGAACCAGTTGTTAAAAGCCTACACATTGTTTGAGAAAGATATCGAATATGTGGTAATTGACAATAAGGTGAAAATCGTGGATGAGCAAACGGGACGTATTATGGAAGGAAGGCGTTATTCCGACGGTTTGCACCAGGCTATAGAAGCAAAGGAAAATGTAAAAGTAGAAGCGGCCACTCAGACATTTGCGACGATTACGTTACAGAATTATTTCCGTATGTATCACAAGCTGGCTGGTATGACGGGTACGGCCGAGACAGAAGCCGGAGAGTTCTGGGATATCTATAAACTGGATGTAGTGGTCATTCCGACTAATCGTCCGGTGGTTCGTATAGATGCCAACGACTATGTGTACAAAACCAAGCGGGAGAAATACAATGCCGTTATCGATGAGATTACGCGTTTGGTTGATTTAGGGCGTCCGGTATTGGTCGGAACTACTTCCGTAGAAGTGTCGGAATTGTTGAGCCGTATGTTGAAATTACGGAATATTCCTCATAATGTGTTGAATGCGAAGTTGCACCATAAAGAAGCGGATATTGTTGCGGAAGCCGGTCAGTCGAAGACTGTGACGATTGCAACTAATATGGCCGGTCGTGGTACCGATATCAAATTGAGTCCGGAGGTAAGAAATGCCGGTGGTTTGGCAATTATCGGTACGGAGCGTCACGATTCCCGTCGGGTGGACCGGCAGTTAAGGGGGCGTGCCGGACGACAGGGGGATCCGGGGTCTTCTCAGTTCTTTGTTTCGCTGGAAGATGATCTGATGCGTTTGTTCAGTTCCGAGCGGATTATTCGGGTGATGGATCGCTTGGGGCATAAAGAAGGGGATGTTATACAGCATTCCATGATCACTCATTCGATCGAGCGGGCACAAAAGAAAGTGGAGGAAAACAACTTCGGCATCCGGAAGCGCTTGTTGGAATACGACGATGTGATGAATTCCCAACGTACGGTGATCTATAAACAGCGCCGGAATGCCTTGTTGGGAGAACGTATCGGGGTGGCTGTGGCCAACGACATGTATGATGTCTGCGAAGCGATTGTCAATGAATACCAGCCGGAAAATGATTTGGAAGGTTTTAAATTGGAGATATTGCGGGTGCTGACGATTGATTTTACCATAGAACCCGAGGAATTCCAGAAACTGAAATCGGAAGATCTGACTGAAAAGTTGTACGGGCAAGTGAGAGAAGTATATACCCGTAAAGTAGAACATATTGCTCGGCAGGCCTATCCGGTTATTAAAAACGTATTTGAAAACCGTGGGGATGTATTTAAAAATATTGTAGTGCCGTTTACCGACGGTCAGCGGATGTACAGTGTGGTGACCAATTTGGAAAAGGCCTATCGTTCTCAGGGAGAAGATTTGATGCGTTCTTATGAAAAAGCGATTATCCTGGCTCAGATAGATGATGCCTGGAAAGAACAGCTGAGAGAAATGGACGAATTAAAGCAGTCTGTACAGAATGCGGCTTATGAACAAAAGGATCCTTTGTTGATCTATAAATTTGAGTCGTATAATTTATTTAAAACGATGGTGGAAAAGATCAACCGGGGGATAGTATCTACTTTGATGAAGGGACAAATTCCGATGCAGGAACCGGAAGACGTGCGGGAGGCCCGGGAGAAACGTACTGACCTGAGCCGGCTGAAAGAAGGGCGTTCGGAGGCTCCGGCAACGGCTCCGAATCAGCAACAACCGAAGCACGAACCAGTGAAAGTCGGACCCAAAGTAGGGCGAAATGATCCCTGTCCTTGCGGAAGCGGTCTGAAGTATAAGAATTGCCACGGGAAAAATGCCTAAAGACGAGGCAGTAAGCATACCTTTTTGTCGGGCGGACCGGTTTAAGAATGGTCTTCTTATTCCGGTCGCATGACAACTGTTTAGAAGAAAAATAGTAGGGGGGGGAGAAAATATCCTGAACGAGAAAGCTTTTTCAGATCATTAAAACGGAAAATATGTTATCACTCTTTATCAACTGGGATGTCAGTCCCGAGATTTTTAATCTGGGTGGAATTTCTATCCGGTATTACGGTTTGCTTTTTGCATTGGCTTTTGTATTCGGTTATAAAATCGAAGAAAAGATGTTTAAATCCGAGGGACTGAGTATGGTTTGGTTGGATAAGTTGTGGATATATGTGGCTATCACTACTGTGATCGGAGCCCGCTTAGGGCATTGTCTGTTTTACGACTGGGCTTATTATAGCCAGCATCCTTTAGAGATCGTCCTGCCTTTCCGTTGGGATCCTACTTTTAAATTTACAGGTTACCAGGGTTTAGCCAGTCACGGAGCTGCGGTCGGGATTATTGTCGGATTGTGGTATTATTCGAAAAAGGTCAGTAAGAGATCGGTATTTTGGATATTGGACCGGGCTGTCATTCCGATTGCTTTAGCGGGTTTTTTTATTCGGATGGGAAATCTGATGAATTCGGAAATTATCGGAAAAGCTACGGATATGCCTTGGGGATTTCGGTTTATCCATGCTTCTGGAATAAGCGATCCGCTTACCCCCCGGCATCCTTCCCAATTGTATGAAGCCATTTGCTATTTGATCAGTTTCGGGATATTGATGCATTTTTACTGGAGGACCAAAGCAAAAGAACATTTAGGATTCCTTTTCGGAATGTTTTTGATCCTGATTTTCACGGCCCGTTTTTTTATCGAATTCCTCAAAGAGCCGCAAGAAGCTTGGGAAGCAGATATGGCATTGAATATGGGACAATGGTTAAGTATTCCGTTTGTGGTGTTAGGAATAGGAATGGTGCTTTACAGTAGGACACATAAATTGGCGGTAAGTCCGGCAACCGGAGCAGAAAAACCGCAGGTAAAAAAGAGCAAAGAAGCAGAGCGGGGCGTAAAAGCAAAACGATAGGAGGTTGAAGATTTTAACGTGAAGATATGTACGAGAAGAGATTTATGGAAGAGGCCATTCGCTTGGCGGTGGAAAATGTGGAAAAGGGAAAAGGCGGACCTTTCGGGGCTGTTATTGTAAAGGACGGACAAATTGTAGCAGCTTGCGGGAATACGGTTACTCCGGATAATGATCCGACGGCTCATGCCGAAGTAAACGTCATCCGGACGGCTTGCCGGCAGTTGGGAACCTTCCAGTTGACCGGTTGTGAAATTTATTGCAGTTGTGAACCCTGTCCCATGTGTTTAGGGGCTATTTATTGGGCCCGACCGGAGAGCGTTTATTATGCTTGTACGAAAGAAGATGCTGCAGAAGCAGGGTTTGACGATTCCTTTATCTATAAAGAAATTGCTTTACCGGAAGCGGAACGGACTATCCCTTTCCTGAACCGGCGGGAACAGCCGGCTGGAGAAGAATTCCGCTTATGGGGAGAAAGCGAAGAAAAAACCGAATATTAAGGCAAGTAAAAAAGAGTTGCTTTCCTTTACCGGCTGATAAAGAAATTTTATACTTAAGGAAACGCAAACGTGTGCATAATTTAATACAATTCTGATCTCAATGAAGACAATTTTTACTTTGAAAGGTTCCCTTTTATTGGGTAGCCTGACTTTGCGGGTGTTTTTAATTTTGTTAGGAGGTATATTGACTGGAATGTCTGCCTTTGCTGCTCCGTTATGGATGCGTTATCCGGTGATCTCGCCCGATGGGAAAGAAATCGCTTTCGCATACAAGGGAGATATTTATAAAGTATCCTCGACAGGGGGGGAAGCTCAACGATTGACCACTCATCCGGCTTATGATTTTGCTCCGGTATGGTCGCCGGATAGCCGGCAAATTGCTTTTGCCAGTGCACGCAACGGGAATTTTGATGTATTCCTGATGCCGGCGGAAGGAGGGGAACCCCGGCGGTTAACGACACATTCTGCCAAAGAGATCCCTTATGCTTTTACTCCTGACGGAAAATATATCGTATATGGGGCACAAATTCAGGATCCGGCTCAGAGTGCGCTTTTCCCGAAAGCCTTTTTGACGGAACTGTATAAGGTCTCCACCGATGGAGGACGTCCGGAACAATTATTGGCAGTAGCGGCTGAAAATGTCAACTTTGCCCGTTCCGGGGAAACCTTTGTGTATGAAAATGTAAAAGGTTCGGAGAATACCTGGCGGAAGCATCATACGTCTTCCGTAACCCGGGATATTGTCCTCTACGATATCCCAAGCGGGAAACATACTTTTTTGGTACAGCGGGCTGGAGAGGATCGGAATCCGGTGTTTGCTCCCGGAGATAAAGAAATTTATTTTTTAAGCGAGAGGGATGGTTCTTTGAATGTATATACACTTTCTACTTCCCGTCCGGAAGAGGTAAAACAAATGACCTTCTTTAAAAAGAATCCGGTGAGGTTCCTTTCGGTTTCCGCCGACGGGACCCTTTGTTTCGGTTATGACGGGGAAATCTACATGAAAAAGGGAACTGCTGAACCTCGGAAAGTCGAAATTGAAATTATCGGAGAATCGAACATCGAAGACGTAGAATATCTGTCGTATACAAAGGATGCTTCGGAGGCTATTTCTTCTCCGGATGGAAAACAAGTGGCTTTTACTGTAAGAGGAGAGGTATTTGTGACTTCTGTCGATTATCAGACGACCAAGCAAATTACTCATACTCCCCAGGGAGAAGCTGATTTAGCATTTGCTCCGGACAATCGGACGTTGGCATATGCCTCGGAAAGAGAGGGTAACTGGAATATTTATCTGGCTCATATAGCCCGGGAGGAAGATCCTAACTTTTCGAATGCGACTTTAATCCGGGAAGAAGCTCTATTCAAACCTTCGGCTACGGAACGTTTTGCTCCCTCCTTTTCTCCGGACGGAAAAGAGTTGGCTTATATAGAGGACCGCGCACGTTTAATGGTGATCGACCTGAAAACACGTAAGGTCCGGCAAATTACAGACGGGAAAAAACAATACAATACAAACGGTCATTTTGATTATAACTGGTCGCCAGACGGGAAGTGGTTTGTGTTTGAATATAGCGGTAATAAACATGATCCCTATTCAGACATTGCGATCGTAAGCGCTCAGGGAGGTGAAATTGTAAACCTGACTCAAAGTGGATATACAGACGGCAGTCCTCGCTGGGCTTTGGAGGGAAATGCTATTTTATTTATTTCGGAACGTTACGGAATGCGGAATCACGCTTCCTGGGGATCACTGAACGATGTGATGTTGATTTTTTTGAATCAGGAAGCCTATGATCGTTATAAAATGAGCCCTGAAGATTACGAATTGGCTTATCCGAGAAAAGAGAAAGGAGAAAAAACGGAGAGGGTAACCGATATTAAAGTGGAGTTGAAAAATATAGAGGACCGGATAGTGCGATTGACCCCTAATTCTGCAAGCTTGGGAGGAGCTATTATCGATAAAAAAGGAGAGAAATTGTATTACCTGGCTACTTTCGAAAAGGGATATGACTTGTGGGAAACGGATATGCGGAAAAAAGAGACTAAATTATTGCATAAATTGAATGGAAGCTGGGCTCATCTGGAATGGGACGGAAAAGGAGAAGATTTGTTTTTGCTGGGAAGAAATAAAATGATGAAATTCAATCCGGTTTCCGGTAAAATGCAGAATATCAATTTCTTGTCAGAGATAAAATTGGATAAGGCGGAGGAAAGGGCTTATATGTTTGACCGGGTATACCGGCAGGAGCTGAAGCGTTTTTACAACAAAGACATGCATGGAGTAGACTGGCCTGCTTTACGGAAAACATATGAGAAATTTTTACCATACATTAACAACAACTATGATTTTTCGGAATTACTGAGTGAGCTATTAGGGGAATTGAATGTTTCCCATACGGGAGGACGTTACCGGCCTGCTGCTTCGAGAGATAATACGGCAGAATTGGGATTATTATTCCGTTGGAATGACCGGAGCGAAGGGTTATATATCGAAGAAGTAGTAGATAAGGGACCTTTTGATAAAGAAGCTTCTCAGGTAAAGGCGGGGGATATTGTGGAAAAAATTGATGGGATAGCAATCCTCCGGGGAATGGATTATTTTCCCTTATTGAATAAGAAGGCCGGGAAAAAGGTGTTGATTTCTCTTTATCGGCCGGCAGAGAAAAAACATTGGGAAGAGGTAGTGATTCCGATTAGCCGTTCCAGGTGGAACGATTTATTATACAAACGTTGGGTAAAACAACGGGCGGCAGAAGTTGACCGGCTTTCCGGAGGACGTTTGGGATATGTACATATTGAATCGATGGGGGATCCCAGTTTCCGGTCTGTGTATTCCGATATTTTGGGCAAATACAACGAACGGGAAGGCATTGTCATCGATACCCGTTTCAATGGAGGAGGCCGTTTGCATGAAGATATTGAAGTATTATTCAGCGGAGAAAAATATTTTACCCAGGTTGTCAGAGGAAAAGAAGCCTGTGATATGCCGAGTCGTCGCTGGAATAAGCCTTCGGTGATGTTGATCGGAGAAGCCAATTATTCCAATGCCCACGGAACGCCTTGGGTTTATAAACATAAAGACATCGGGAAATTGGTCGGCATGCCGGTACCGGGAACAATGACAAGTGTATCTTGGGAGACTTTGCAGGATCCCTCTTTGGTTTTTGGTATTCCGATTGTAGGGTATCGTTTAGCCGATGGCTCTTATTTGGAGAACCAGCAGTTGGAACCGGATGTGAAAATAATGAATCAGCCGGATATAATTGTTAAAGGCCGGGACGAGCAATTGGAAAAGGCCGTTCAGGTATTATTGGAAGAATTGGACCGGAAAAAGTAGATTTTAGACTTAGGTTTGTTTGAAAGTTCAAAACTTTAATTGTTTAAAAATTCAATTAAAGTTTTGAACTTTTTTCTTTTTTTTCTCTTTTTTCTTTTCTAACTTCAATGCCCCAAATTAATTACTATGTCATAATTTGTTAACAGAAATATAACATTCGTATATTTGTTTTGTAACGACAATTGAGATCATATGAGAACCGGGAAATTTGGAAAGAAGAATTTCCGATAGATAAAAAAATTATGAAAATTAGAAATGTTTTAGGTGCGCTCCTGTTTTTAGTGTCAGGTTTTATTTCTTGTGAGGATAATTCCCTTTCGGAAAAAGAGAGAAATCGTTTGCCGGTGCAATTTACTTCCGGAATAGACGGAGAAATTCAATCCAGAGTTACGGGTACGAAATGGGATAGCGGGGATGCCATAGGTATCTTTATGAAAAGAAACGGGCAGTTACTTTCTGCTGCTACTATTTTAGAAGACGCTGATAATTTGGAGTATACCGCCGGCGAAAAGGGAATGTTTATACCGGCGGCTTTTCGTTGGATTTATTATCCGGCAGATGGAAGTAAAGTGGATTTTATTGCTTATTATCCTTATCAGGAAAACCTGACGGATTATATTTATAAAGTCGATTTAGCGCATCAGCCGACGGCAAGCAGTGTCGATTTGTTGTATGCTGACGGTGCTAAAGAATTGGCCATGGGAGAAGAGAGGGTTACTTTGTCTTTTTCTCATCAGTTATCCCGGGTTATATTGAACATCACAGCCGGTGAAGGGATAAAAGACCTGACCGGTTTGAACGTGGTTTTTTCCGGCTTAAAGACAAAGGCCGACTTTGCTTTGGCGGAGGGTACCTTGGTCATAGACGACCGTTCCGTAGGGGAGATCACTGTTCCCTTGGTGTCTACAGAAACAGGAAAAGTGGGAGAGGCGATGGTTTTGCCGGAAGCGGACGTAAAAGGAGCTTTTATTCGTTTTAATCTTCATTCAAAGTCTTACGATTGGAAAATTCCGGAAGGATTTACCTATGAAAAAGGGAAGCGTTACACCTACGATATTGTATTAAAAAACGGAGGAGCAGAAGAAAAACCTTCTTTGCCGACTTGGTTTGAGACTCCGACGGGTGATATGGAAAATACAATTTATGTGACTCATTATTTACCGGACCGGGCGGGAGTCAGAAATTATGCAATGTTATATGATACGATTCAAAAATTGGCTTATTGGGTCGCTTATCCTTTGCATGCCTCTTATGTCAGTTCAGGCCGTTGGGATAGTTGGGGTTATGATCCGGAAATCAAGCCCAGTTTGCAGCCTTATTTGAAAAACGCATTTGGTATTTCCGGTATTGACCGGGGGCATCAAATTCCTAGCGCAGACCGCAATTATAGCAGAGCCGGGAATGCGACTACTTTTTATTACAGTAATATGACAGCCCAGAACTCTACCTTGAATCAAGGTATGTGGGCGCAGTTGGAAAATCGGATCCGAACGTGGATGCGTACCTGCGACACCTTGTATGTGGTGACCGGGGCTATGGTGACCACCGATACGGACCGGAATATTACTTATGTAAAAGATAACGATAAAAAGAATGTGGCAAAACCGAAATATTATTTTAAAGCATTGGCTCAAAAAGTGGGGAATACCTACTATACGATAGGATTTAAAATGGATAATAAAGCCCCTTCGAATACTGATTACAATGCTTACCGAATGTCTGTTAGTGAGTTGGAAGCAGAGACTGGTTTTACTTTTTTCCCGGGACTTACAGATGCTGTGAAAGCGAAAATTGAAACAAGTCGTTGGAATTAACAGAAATGTGACATTCTGTTTTATAAAAAGTAACAAAAGGAATGTTTATTTGTATGCTTTTAAAAGCACCGCTTTTAGTAGTATTTTTAGTATAATAAAAACAAAAATTATGAAAATTAAAAACATTTTAGGAATGATGCTGTTATCTTCGTTGTTTTTCGTAGCCTGCGATAATGACGAAGATGTCCGTACTGATGACGGATTAACGGTGAAATTTTCTTCTTCGATCGAGGGATTGATTCCGTCGAGAGCTGCAGGTAGTGGTTGGGATTCCGACGACGCTATCGGTGTATTTATGCTGAAAGCCGGACAGGCTTTATCGGATGCAAATATTGTAGACGGGGCTGCAAATAAAGAATATGTAACGGCTACAGGAGATGGTCGTTTTGCGCCTGCTGTCGGACAGACTATTTCTTATCCGGCAGATGGCAGTAATGTTGACTTTATTGCTTATTATCCTTATACTGTCATTAACAATTATCAGTATGCGGTAAATGTAGAGAATCAGACTTCTCAACCGGCTATCGATTTGTTGTATGCCAATAACGCTAAAGGACTGAATAAGGACAATGCGGCGGCTGCCTTGTCTTTCTCCCATCAATTGGTGAAAATGGTATTCAATATTAAAGCCGGTACGGGCATTTCCAGTCTGGAGGGTTTGAGTATCACTCTGGGTGGAATGAAGACACAGGCTACATTTGCCTTGGCTGATGGCTCTCTGAACGTAGAGGATGCTTCCGGAAAAGAACTGTCAGTGAAGCTGAGTCCTGCCGTGGAAGGTGTAGTGGGAGAAGCCATTATTCTGCCGGTTGCGGCATTAAATGGAGGAAGCATTGTATTTACTTTGCCTTCAGGTGCTTTCCGTTGGGAAATTCCGGCAAATCAGGAATATGCAAAAGGCAAAAAATATACTTATGATGTGGAGTTAAGAAACAGTGGTGGGGGCGTAACGGCTTCTATCAGCGCTACAATTGAAGATTGGATAGATGCTCCGAAACAGAATATCAATATTGATTTCGGAAATACCACTCCGGGAGATGGAAGCAAAGAAAATCCGTATACTGTGGATCAGGCTTTAACTTTGACTCAGAATGATGTATGGGTAGGCGGATATGTAGCCGGTGTGCAGCAAACAAGAGCCTATACGGTAAAGACCAATATTTTGCTGGCGAAAACAGCAGGAGAAACCGATCCCTCTAAATGTGTGTTGGTACAATTGGTAGACGGGAGTGATATTCAGAAAGCTTTGAATTTGGTAGACCATCCGGAATTAGAAGGAAAGTTCGTAAAAGTGTTGGGAAATGTGGAAAGCGGTGTAGTTTCTAATGTAACGGAACAAGTTGGCGGAGCTGAATCCGGAACGCCTCAGACACAGAATATCTTTACCGAAAGTTTTGATGGTCAGGATTTGTCTGGTGGTTCTAAAGTAAAAATCGGTAGTTATACGGGTTTTGATAATGGTGTAGGACTTGTATTCAGCGATGAATACGGAACGGCTGATGTTCGTTATTTAAAACCTACAGCTAACAATAATGTATGGTTTCCTGCCGATAAAGATGCTTCTTTAAAAATTTCAGGCATCAATGCTGCCGGGTATACCAATATCAAACTGACATACGAAGCCGCTGCAAATGTATATAATGCGGGAACGAGTATCGATTTGAATAAACTGAAAGTTTATTGGAACGGACAAGAATTGACGGTTCCCAGTAAAGTAGTATCCAAGGATAATGGGGATGCGAATGTATTTTATGAGTTGGTAATTTCTACCGGAATGACGGCTTCTGCTAATGCTGAACTGAAATTTGTAGCTTTAGGGGCTGACAACAATCTTGGGTTACGTATCGATAATATAAAACTTGTCGGAGATAAATAAAAATGAATTAAAATAAAGGGGCTGGCTAAAAGTGATTTTAGCAGCCTCTTTCTCTCTTTTTATGAGGTTATAAAGAATGTTTAGTTGAGGTATTCGGGAGGCTTGTTTTCATGACTAGAATTTTTAAGAGAGAAGCTTTGGCGTGCGGAATCAAAAGCATACATACATGTTTTTCGGAGTCTATCCAAAACAAATTTGAAAATACGAGGAGTATGAAGCAAAAACTACTATTTTTTATAGTATTCCTTTTCCCTTTTTTCGTTTATGCCCAACAGCCGGCAGAAGTAAAGGGAAATGTGATCAGTTCGGTGACAGGAAAGCCGGTAGCGGGGGTTATTGTGACCTTAAGAGGGCAGGATCGGCAGACCAGAACCGATTCCAAAGGGCTGTTTTCTTTTCAGAAAGTAGCTGTGGGGAAAGACACTCTTTCCCTGAATGCTGCTAGTATTCGTCCGCAGGAAATCCCTGTGGATATTTTAGCAGGAATGCCTACTGTTCTGAATGATGTTCAGGTGGTGGATTTAAACGCCGTTGAAGATATGTCGTTAGTAGGCGTTATCGATGAAGTATTGACAGACGACGATGCTGAGAGTTCTTCGCAGGAGATCAGCTCTACCGTCATCTTGTCCAACGATGTTTATTTGAACAGAGCTGCTTATCAACTGTCACCTGCACGTTTCCGGGTAAGAGGATACGATAGCTATTATGAGCAAAAATATATAAACGGGGTTAGTTTTAACGACCAGCTGAGAGGAGTATTCAATTATGCCGCTATCGGCGCTTTGAATGATATGACCCGCAATGGGGATGTTACAAATTACAACCGTCCTTCCGCTTTTACCTTTGGTTCCATCGGAGGAGCTGAAAATATAAATATGCGGGCTGGAAACAATGCTTCGGGTACGAAGGTAACCCTTTCTTATACCAACCGAAACTATTATCTGAGGGGAATGGCAACTTATTCTACGGGATTGACTGATAAAGGCTGGGCTTTTACTGTTTCTGTCGGCGGACGTTATTCGGACAGAGGGAATATTGAAGGTACCTATTACCGGAACTTTTCTTATGCCTTATCGGTGGAGAAACAATGGAAGGAAGGACGTCACAGTTTGTCACTGACGACTTTCGGTTCACCAGTGGAAAGAGGACAACAGGGAGCTTCCTACCAGGAAGTGTATGACCTGACCGGAAATAATCTCTATAATCCTAATTGGGGATACCAGAATGGCAAACGGAGGAATGCCAAAGTTGTAAAGGCCTTCGATCCTACGGTGATTTTGTCCCATGTTTGGAAAATCAATGAGAATACCAGTCTTACTTCCGGCATCGCTTTTCACTACGGAAGATATGGCAATACGGCCTTAAACTGGTATAACGGTCCCGACCCGAGACCCGATTATTACCGTTATTTGCCTTCTTATTTTGAAGATACGGTTATCCAGGAACAATATGCGGCTTTGTGGAGGAGTAAAAACCGGACCTTTACCCAAATCAACTGGGATAAATTATACCGGGCCAATGAATTGAATATAACCCAGGGAAATGGATCTGCTATTTATATGGTGGAGGAGAGAAGGAGTGATTTGTACGAAACTTCCTTCAACTCCACTTTGAATGCTGTGATGAAAGGCAATATGAAATTGTTTGCCGGTATAGGGTTGAGAGCGACGACTTCCCGGCAGTTTAAGACTGTAGACGATTTATTGGGGGCTCATTATGTGTTGGATATTGATAAATTTGCAGAACAGGATTTTTCCGGAGATCCGGAAAAGCTTCAGAATAATTTAAATCATCCCGACCGGAAGGCGCTGAAAGGAGATAAATTCGGTTATAATTTCGATCTGAACATTTATTCGGCTAATGCTTGGGTGTTAAACCAGTACAGTACGCGCAAGCTCGATTATTATTACGGATTTAAACTGACTTATACTTATTTCCAACGGGATGGAAAGATGAGAAACGGACGTTATCCGACGACTTCTTATGGTAAGGGCGCTTCCCATTCCTTTACGGATATTGCATTGAAGGGAGGACTGACCTATAAGATCAATGGAAGGCATTTTATTACGGGAAATATCAGTTATGCCACAGAAGCTCCTCTGCCGAATAATTCTTATGTGTCTCCCCGTATAACGGATAAAACCGTAAAGAACCTGAAAAGCGGAAGTTATTTTTCTGCCGACCTGAATTATGTATTTTCATTACCTTCTTTGAATGGGCGTGTAGGGGTATTTCAGACCAATTTCTACGATCAGATGGACCGGATCAGTTACTACGATGGTATTTCCGGAACCTTTATCAACCATGTAGTGACAGGGATCAACCGGATTCATCGGGGAATGGAAGTCGGACTTACTTATAAACTCAATAATCACTGGAGCTTCGATTTAGCAGGAACCTTATCGGAATATTATTATAACAATAATCCCATGGGGACTATTAATTCGGAAAACGGGAAGATTGATAACCGGGAAGAAAAAGTGTATTTAAGGAACTTCTATGTAGGGGGAACACCCCAATTTGCCGGTACTTTCGGCTTACGTTATTTTATCAAATATTGGTTCTTGGGAGCTAATATAAACGGTTTTGCCCGGAATTATATAGAGGTGGCTCCTTTGCGCCGGTTGGCTTCCAATTACGATAATGTGGATCCGACGGTCCCGGAAACAATGGAAGCATATCGCTCTTTGGTGGATCAGGAACGTTTTGACGACAGTTATACGATCGATTTATCTATTGGCAAAATATTTTATTTGCCGGGTAGAAGTTCTATTAATTTCAACTTGTCGGTCAATAATCTTTTGAATAAAGAAAATATACGGACCGGAGGATATGAACAGGGACGCATGGATATTACCTACCCGAACCGCTTCGGGTCCAAATATTATTATATGCAGGGTATCAATTGCTTCCTGAATGTGAGTTATAAATTTTAAAATCAGGCCGTTTTATTATTCAGTAATTTATTAAAAAATATTCATATGAAAACTTTACAGAGAATTCTTTATTTGTTTCTGCTGACGCTGGCTATAGTGGCCTGTGAGAGGGATTATGATATGCCTCCGTTAAATGAACCTAAATACGAAGGAGCAGATGCCAATATAACCATTGCCGCTTTAAAGAAAGACTATGCGGCTGCCACTCAGGATAATCCGATTACGATTGAAGAGGAGTTGGTCGTGAAAGCCATCGTTAGCGCTAACGATGAGTCCGGAAATATTTTTAAGCAAATTTTTGTTCAGGATAGTACGGGGGGAATTCCCATCAGTGTAGACCAGAATAGTGTATATACGACTTACCGGGTAGGGCAGGAAGTGTTTGTGGATTTAAAGGGAATGTGTGTATCTGCTTATGGAGGACAGTTGCAATTGGGCTATCCGGGGGCTTATCTTTATCGGACTCCTTGGGAGGATTTTGTTGCTCATGTATTTTTAAATGGTTGGCCCGATGAGACGAAATTAGTGCCGGTGCAAGCCAATGATATCAGTAAACTGAACGAGCATGTCGAGCGGTTGACTTACACTTTAGTCCAATTAAATGGGGTTTCTTTCACAAACGGAGGAAAAGGCACCTTTGCTCCTACTACGGGATACGGAACCCAAGTCTTAAAAGATGCTCAGGGAAATGCGATAGACGTACGTACCAGTAATTATGCAGATTTTGCTTCCGATAAACTTCCGGAAGGAACCGGTACGATAACCGGAATTTTAGGTCGCTTTAATGATTCCTGGCAGTTGACGGTGCGCACAAGAGACGATATCGGTTCTTTTGAGGGAGAAGGACAACAGCCTCCGGTAGGAGAAGAAACCGTGATTTTTATGGAGACCTTTGGAGAGGGATATTATCCGTCGGGAAACAGACCTAAAATTGTTGATTTTACGGATTTTGATATGAAGAGTCCTATAACTTATAGTGATGCTTCCGGAAATGCCGATATCCGGAGTATGTCGGGAGGGAATGGAGCACATGTTTGGTTCCCGGCCAATAAAGATGCTTATCTGACGATAAGCGGAATTAATACGACGGGACATCAGAGGATTGTGTTGAGTTATGAAGTGGCAGCTAATTTGTACAGCGCCGGGGAAGCTATGGATCTGAATGCGATGACGGTAAAATGTAATGGAACAGCTTTGGACGTGCCCAGTATTCCGGTATCGAATGCCAATGGAGACAATGGTAAATTTTACAGCATAGAGATTGATAATCTTCCAATTGCAGAAAACGTTACGATTGAATTTTTTGCATCTGCCGGTCAGAATACTTTGGGTTTGCGTTTAGATAATATCAAGCTTACTGCGGATCCGCAGGAGGGAGGTGGCGGAGATGGCCCGATTGTTCCGGACCCTTTGAAAAAATAAGTAGATAAGTCCTGAAGTGATAGAAAAACGGAAGTAACCGGTCTGTAACTTTGGGACTTTTAAGCCGAAATACAAATTTTATGAAAAAGTACCTGTATTGTATCGGATTGTTATTTATCACCCTTCCATTATTTGCCCAACATAAGTTAGGTGTCTATGCTGTGGGGTTTTATAATCTGGAAAATTTGTTTGATACTAAGGACGATGAGGGAATAGCGGATGAGGATTTTACTCCTACGGGAGCTTACAACTGGACGCCGGAGAAATACCGGCAAAAACTGGCTAAACTTTCGTCGGTGATTTCCCGTTTAGCCCGGGAATATTGTCCGGGCGGACCGGCAGTATTGGGCGTGGGAGAAGTAGAAAATCGGGGAGTACTCGAAGATTTGGTGAAGACCGGAGAAATAGCAAAAATCGGTTACGAAATTGTACATTACGATTCACCTGATCGTCGGGGAATAGATGTCGCTTTATTGTATAATCCCAAATTATTTCGTCTGACTTCTTCCCGGGTTTATCCTTATCGCTTGCCTACGGATTCTACTTTTAAAACCCGGGATCAGTTACTGGTAAGTGGAATTTTAGCCGGAGAGGCTTTTCATGTCATTGTAAATCACTGGCCGTCCCGTTGGGGGGATAAGTCTTCTCCTTTGCGGGAATACGCGGCTACTATTACCCGGCATATTGTAGATTCCCTTTACCGGATCGATCCGAATGCGAAAATTGTAATTATGGGGGATTTTAATGACGATCCCGATGATAAAAGTTGCCGGGAAGTGTTGAATGCCCGTAAAAAACAAAGCCAGGTGGAAGCCGGCGGACTTTATAATGCTACTTGGGCTTTATGGGATAAAGGAATTGGTTCTCTGTGTTATCAGGATCAATGGAATCTTTTCGATCAGCAAATTTTATCTTATGGATTATTGGGAAAAGATTATTCTACTTTGAAGTTCTGGAAAGTGGAAATTTTTAACCGGGATTTTTTGATTCAGAAAGAAGGAAAATATAAAGGTTATCCTTTCCGGACTTTTTCCGGGTCGACTTTTCAAAATGGTTATAGCGACCATTTTCCTTCATTGGTATATTTAGTGAAAGAAATTCGATAAGAAATAAAAAACAACTTCTGAAAAGATACTTTTTTAAGAAAAACATAACACTTCGCTGATAGACGAACTTTCGGTTCCGCTTCTTTTTATCCGTAACTTTTGTTTCGTTTATCAGCGAAGTATTCAATACTACCTCGACAGATAAAAATACTTTCGTTGAAAAGTCAGGAAATAGATGTTTTCTTGTTTTTACTTGCCATCTAAAAGATAAATTTTATTCTCTTTTATTCCCTTAATTGTAAATAAGTATTAAATATTTACAAATTAATGTAATATTTTGAATTATAATTTAATTTTGTTATATTTAACCTGTTTTAAAATAACACAACATTTTTTGTTTTCCTTTAGAGAGAAAGAAGGAAAATAAAGAGATAGGAGAAAAAGATATGGGTACAAACTGGAATTCTCATTACTTATTAAATAAATAGCTATGAAAAGATTGTTCTTATTATCGACAGTGTTGTTCTTGCTTTGCAGTTGCAGCAATGACGACGGACTTAAACCAGGACAGCCGGATGGCGAAAATACAGCTATGATTCCGCATTTTTACGGGATGGCCCGGTTAGAGAATCCGGCTCCGGAAACGCGTGGTGTGGCGAATACACAAAAAGTTTGGCATAAGTCGATGGCAAAGGAGAAACTTACAGTTAAGTTCCTCAATGGTACAGAACGTTATCAGGCACAAGTTAAGGAGGTGGTAAGAGAGTGGGAAAAGGCTGCTGGAGTTAGGTTCAATTTTGTTAAAGATGATCAGGATGCTTTAATTCGTGTGGGCTTTGATTATATTCCGGGCATGATGTCGAGTTGGGCGATAACGGGGACCGATCATTTACAATTATACGATCAACAACAAGAACCTACAATTCATTTTGCACGATGGCGTCGTTCTCCCGATCAATTAAAGTATAGCGATGTTTTAAGGGCTTTCGGACAGGCACTCGGTCTGGAACTGGAATTTCGTCATCCAACGTTTGATCCGGGCTGGATTACTGACGAAAATGGTAATGTGGATGAGGCTAGGATCCGGGAATATTGGGAAAGAGAGTTGAAAAATTATATTACTTGGGAAGAACTAAAAAAAATGGTATTGGATCCGCTTCAAGATCAGCCTTCTTTAATCTATAAAACTGATTCTTATGATCCGGAATCAGTAATGACATGGCCTTTATATGAAATGATTGCAAAGAATATTCCGCTTATTGAATTTGAAGATGACTATAAAACGGAATTATCCGCATTAGACAAAAAATTCATTCAGGAAATTTATGGTCCTACCTTGGGGGAATTCTACCCAGAAGATAGGTATTTGAATTTAATAGAATTTGATTATACAGGAACTACTCCGGAATTTACTTTGACGACAAACAAGAATATTGCGGTTATTTGGGATCAGGATGCTGAAGAGGCAACCAATTATTATTTGCCTACGAATGTATCGACGGAATATACCTTTACTGCCACTCATACTTTTGCAGAAAACAAGAAGCACAGGATCATTATTGCAGAATTTTTAGATTGGGGACAAGAAATTCCTACAGAGAGCACGGCTTTGACTGCCTTCGACCTTACCCATGGAGTAGGTGCTGAAAATTTCGATATAAAGTTATTGAATAAAGCTTTGGAATCTATCCGGATTATAGGAGGAGAGGGGTTTATAAGTCAGGAATTTAATTTTACAGGTTATAATAATCTGAGAGAACTTTATTTGGTAGGAACGCTGGATTCCAGAGTGACATTGGAGAATTGTGAAAATCTGGAAATTTTTGCTACGAGCCGGTCTGTTTATAAACCGCAAACCCTTAAAGGACCGTCTGGATTAACTGTTGCCAGTACTCCTGAAGCGAATGGCTATTACAAGGTAGAGGGACCTGTTGCGGAATGGGCAAATGAAAGTATTTCTATTCCGGAAGGGATAGGAAAGGCAGAACCGACCTATTCGTTAAGCGATCTGAACGGACCGGGAATTACGATCAGAAATTGTGGCAATCTGAAAGAGATCAGTCTGGAAAATACACGGGTTAAAAACATCGACTTCAGTAATCTTCCTCATTTGGAATATATTTATCTTTCTTCAACCCAAAGCTATCTGGTGAGCGGGGGCTCAAAAGATAATAATGGAGAATATTTATGTGCAGCCTTTAGTACCTTGGAAAATAGAAAAGATTTACCCTCTGGAGTAATTGTATTACGGGGTATTACAAGGGGTACAAACCCGGCAGATTATATGTATGTGTTTTTAAATCTGGAAAAATTTATCCAAATCGATAATCAGTTTAAAAGTAAAAACTGGACGGCTGTGTGGGATTCGGGATTGCTTCTTTTTGCAGTAGCCATTCCCTAAGAAAGTAAATAATAAGCAGATCCTAGCACGAGTATTCTCGTCTTTTAAAATGAACAAGAACTGACCGGAGGCTGGTTTTCTCCAGCCTCCGGTCAGTTCAGATAAAATCCGTTTATTAATTATCAACGAAGTGTATGATAAACTCTGACATCGGAACTAACTCTAGTGAGAGAATCAGGGAATAGATGTTTTTTGGAGATTTCCCTCATTAGTTTCTTCTTGTTTTATGTCCTGGGCATAGAGGTTGTCAATGATGCCGTCTACCAATCCAATGGTCGGAACCAAGATCATTTTAGCAGCGGCGTGAGTAGCCACTTCCAGAAAAATATCCGCAGCGTGAGTGATGACATCTGCCCGGTCAGGACGTAGACTGAATTTTTGTATCCTTTCTTCTGTGTTGAACGATTTGAGGGTTTCGTTGATTTTTTTCAGTTTTTCTACAGGTAATTCAATGTTGTTTGGAGTGGAAATATCGGCCAAGCGGAATAATTTATTAATGTTTCCTCCGGAGCCGATAATGCGGAGTTCGGGATAAAGTGTGGCAAACTTTGTCAGATCCCGGCGGAACCGGGCAGTTGTATTTTTTTTCACTGTGCCTTCCAGAAGACGTACTGTCCCGATGTTATAGGAACGGGAATTTTTTAGTTTTCCTTCGCTGATCAGACTGATTTCTGTACTACCTCCACCTACATCTACATAAATATAATTGGTATTTTTGTCGAGTATTTCTTCGATGTGGTTGTCATAGATCAAGCGGGCTTCTTCCTCTCCGTTGATAATTTCAATCCGGATACCGGTCTTCCGGGAAATACTTTTGATCAGTTCTTTTCCGTTGGCTGCATCCCGTACGGCGGAAGTGGCGCAGGCACGGTAGTTTTTGACCTCATATATTTTTATCAATTGGCGGTAGGCTTTAATGAGGCGGTGTAATTTTTTGCCTTTTCTTTCCGATATCTCACCTTTGGAAAAAGTGTCTTCTCCCAGGCGTAAAGGAACACGTAATAATTGTTCTTTGTTAAATGCTGGCGATTCAACCTCGGGATCTATACTTTTTATCAGTAAACGTACTGCATTTGAACCGATGTCGATAGCGGCGTAGTTTATTTTACTCATAAGAATATTGTTTTAAAATTGACATTGTTTATTCTGGGGACCGGCTTGTTCCGAATAGTATTCGTATAATGCGGTCTGTGAACGCAAAGGTTCTCCTGAAGAGAGAATCCACGGCAGATTCCGGCCGCTTCCATCTACTATTCTTCCCTGATAGGTATCCCGTAATCCGTATTCGACAATTCTTTTGAGTTCTGCCTGTATATTTTTATCGTATACGGGTGTCATAACCTCAATGCGATTGTCAAAATTGCGGGGCATCCAGTCTGCTGAGCCTAAAATGTAAGTTTCACGTCCTCCGTTGGCGAAAATGAAAATACGGGAATGTTCCAGATAGCGGTCGATAATTCCATTTATCCGGATATTTTCACTTATTCCTGCTAAACCTGTCACTACAGAACAATTCCCGCGGACAAGTAAATCAATTCTGACTCCGGCGGTAGAAGCTTCGTATAATTTTTCAATTATTATTTTATCAGTGATATGATTTACTTTTCCCAGTATATAAGCTGTTTTTCCCGTTTTTGCATTTTTTATTTCACGGTTGATACGCTGGATTAATTGTTTTCGCATATCGTTCGGGGAAACGAGTAGTTCTCGGAAATGTACGGGAACATAAGGTTTTTCAATAAAAGTGAATACAGCGTTTACTTCTTGTACCAGTTTTTTACGGTCGGTAAACAAAGTGACGTCGGTATATTGAGCGGCATTTCCTTCGTGGAAATTACCTGTACTGATACAGGCAATATCTCCTTTTTTGCTTCCGATAAAGAGTAATTTTGAATGTACTTTCAGCCCCTCTACTCCGAAAATGACCCGTATACCGGCATCTTGCATCTGTTTGGACCAACTGATGTTGGAGGCTTCGTCAAAACGGGCCAGCAACTCAATTACTACGGTTACTTTTTTACCGTTTCGGGCAGCAGATATAAGGGTTTGGACTACTTTTGAATCCTTTGCCAACCGGTAAAGCGTCATTTTGATTGTCGTGACGTCCTGACTGATAGCCGCTTCTCTCAATACCCTTAAAAAAGAAGAAAAACTATGGTAAGGGTAGTGTAAAAAACGGTCTTTCTGCCGGATGATTTCCAACAGACTATCGCTACTGGTAAACTCGGGTTTAAAAATTGGCAATAAGGGTTTATATTTCAAATCCCTACGGTTGCAATCCGGAAATTTCATCAGATCTTTCATGTTGTGATACCGGCCTCCTGCTACTTGGGTATCCCATTTATCGATATTGAGCATCCGGGCAATGTGTTTCAACATATTCGCCGGCATACAGGCATCGTATACCAATCGGATCGGTTCCCCTTTTTTACGGCTCTTTACCCCTTTAGCGATCTTTTGCATCACACTATTTCTCAGATCGGTGTCCAGTTCCATTTCAGCGTCTTTTGTAAATTTAAACGTGTAAGCTTCAAATCCGCAAAAGGGAGTCCCTTCGAAGATAAAGGGTAGGCAAAAACGTACTGCATCGTCGAGAAAAATAAGACAGGTTTTACCGTCTGCATCCGGTAAACGCAGAAAACGCCCATATTCTTTAACCGGTAATTCGATAAAAGCATAAGTTATTTTTGTGCGGGCGGAAGCCGGATTCTTTTTGGAATTCAATAATACTGCCAGGTAAATGGCATCATCCGGTTGTTCGTCTAATTGTTGAAAAGTAGAAATAAAAAGCGGAGTAGTAGATCCGTTGAGCCGGTTGTGATAAAGATGACAAATGAAATTTTTTTGTTCTGGATTCAGCTCTTTTTCGTTTAACAGCCAGATATTATTTTGCTTTAAGGATTCATCGATGATATGGAATGTATCTTCAAATTCTTTAGAATAACAAATATTCAGGCGGTTTATCGTTTTAAATGTATTGATGGTTATTGCTTTTTCCTGTTGGATAGCTTTTCCTTTGTACTCGATAATCCGGTTGAGGGTGGCTACCCTGACCCGAAAAAATTCATCCAAATTATTGGAATAAATGCCTAAAAAATTAAGTCGCTCGAGTAAAGGCACAGATGTCTTTTCAGCTTCGAGCAGAATACGTTGATTGAAATACATCCAACTGATATCTCTTTCTATATAAGTCTTTGTGTCGTATTTTTCATTTTTTTTCATGAGTGACCAATAACTTTAAGGAAATGAAAAGAATGGCCAAATTTAAACCAACTATGTTACAGGAATATGACGTATATGTTACGTTTGGATGGGAAAAAGAGTTGTAGCTATTTTTATTTAACTGCTCCAGAAGAGGATGTTTTATTTTTATAGGAAAGTAGAAAAAGAAAAAAAGCTTTTAAATTTTCGATGAGGAATGGTATATAAAGTGGAAAATTAAATTTTTCAACTTTTGATCCACAACTGAAAGGGGATGCTGATTCTATTGTCCGGGGGAGGAGAGTAAGCCTGTTCAGTCGATCCCCCGGGAAAATAATTTTTACGGATGAGAAACTTTTCCCAGTTGTTGTATCATATCGGTGGAAAAATTTCCCTTGATTTGCAGAAAAATGGCCTTTTCTTTTTCTTGTAAAATACTGATAAATAATTGTTTAATCTCTTTCTGCGTTTTAGCCAGTGCAAATATTTTTATTACTTTTCCTTTGTCTTTTATGTTTAATAACTCATCCCACTGATTTCCTTTTATAAAATTATTTACGTCTTTTATTAATGCTTGAGAATACTCTCCTTCAGCTATCAGGAGCTGGAATGCGGAACTTTGTCTGATAAAATTTTGAACAATATTATTCTCCGGTTCATTATTTCTTACAAAACAGGAGAGGATAAAACAGCCCAGGCGATTGATGCGGATACTCGTGATATTCTCCTCTTTGTTGTATTTTTTGCAAATATCGTTGAAATCAGGAGTTTGAGCTATTCCGGTCCGGCAGAGAACCGTTATCAGGAAAAACAGAACAAAATATCTCATTGCTTCTTGTTTTGCGGCGTTATTTTTTCCAATTGTTCCACTCCTTTTATATCAATCATCTTAGCAATACGGGCTATCTCTCTCAGATTGATTTTTCCGTTAAAACCAATGAGGACAAATTCTTCTGGCTCCAAAATGGCAACGACTAATTCGGAAATATTACCTTTTTCTTCTTGAGTAAACATGCGTATCGTTTCATTATTTTCTTGTACACTCATTAATTCTTCGTACATTTTATGGGTTGTCAACAGCTTTATGGCTTCGTTATAATATTTCGAAGCATCTTTTCCGGTTGTCAGAATTTTCATACTTTTTAGGTCAGATACAATTTGTTGTAAATCTTCGTCAGCAATCATGGCCATTAATTCAAACATTTTAGCACTGATATTGACAACCGTAAAATCTTCTTTATGAGTTAACTGTTTTTCGAAATTTTCGGTAAAACTCTGGGCAAAAGTATTTATACTTAATACAATAGCAACGATAAATAGTATTGTTTTTTTCATGATAAAAGATTTTTAAATAATTACTTAAGGTATTTGATTAAAATTTCTGTTTTTTCGATACTCTGTTCCGCTTTTTGTTGTCCTTGGTTTATCTGCTGGGATACCAGAGTCAGCGTTTGTTTTACCTGCTCTAATGCTTCTTCCGGGGTATGGAAGGTATCAGCGGACAGATTTGTCGGACGTAGGGTAGTAGTGTAAAATAGACCGGCTATCCCTACTAATAAAAGAAGGCTAGCGGCTATTTGTCGGGGGGAAAAAAATTGTCTTTTAGTACTTTGCTCTATTTTTCTCAGTATTTTTTGATCAAAGGCATTGTTTAGGCCAGTTTCTTTTTCTTTTTTCTGATAAATAAATAGAGTTTTAAATCGGGAAAATGGTTCCGGTATTTCTTGTTTTGTATAAAATGCTCTGAGCTCTTCCTCCTCTTCGATAGAAGTTTCGCAAGACCAGTATTTTTCTAATAAATCTTCAATTCTTCTATAATCCATAACCTTCGATTTTTAAAAATAATGCTTTAATTTCTTTTCTTCCGCGGAACAAATTTATTTTTACCTGTTCTTCGGGGATGTTCATATAGTTTGCAATTTCATGATAGCTCATTCCTTCTATATCTCTCAATTGAATGGCCGTACGTTGCTTCTCAGGAAGTTGTCCAATTAATTCGTGTAATAAATGCAGATGATCCTGTTTTACAATTTCTTCGTCAGGTTGCTGGGAATTTGCCTTTAAATAAATGTAATCGTCTATATGTTCTGTTTGATGACTTTTCAAATTGATTTTTCCAAGGGATAAATTGCGGGTCATTGTACAGCAATATGCTTCTTTGCTTTCAATTTTAGTCCATTCCTCCCGGTAATTCCACATCCTTAGCATTACTTCCTGAACAATATCTTCTGCTTCTGCCGGGTTTTGAGTGATCCGCAGAGCCAATCGGAATAACTTATCCCGCAGAGGTAATATCTGATTTTTGAATTCTGTTATTCTCATGATATCTGTAAGACAGTTTAGCCGCCCAAAAGTTACACATTAGGGACGTGCCCTTTTGTGTAATTTTACAAAAGTAAAAGGATATTTTTCCTATAAAAATAAAAATTACACAAAAGGGCACGTCCCTAGTGTGTAATAATACGGGGAACGGAGTTAAAGCTTTTATAGAGGATGTGAAAAGGATAAGGGCTTTTCTCCAGGCTAAGGGGGGCGGAATGTTCGGATAGTTAAGTAAGGACAAAATCCCACATTTACCTTTCATCAGAGTTTTATTTTAAGTTGATAAACGATTTTTGAGTTACTCATGAAAAGATTATTTATAAATCAACAGGGGTCGTATCGTACTTTTGATAAAGGATAGAGATGGGATAAGTACAATTCCCGAAACTTAAGGTATCACATTTTTCCCTGAGATAAGTGATGAGAAAATCGCAGCTGATTTCTGTGTGGTTGTAAGGATTTTTTACGGGCAGAGAACGAATGAGGAGGGAATCGTAAATGGGAGGTAAAATTTCCTCCCTTATACTCCTGATGCCGGTTTTCCCGGATATTTTTGTTTGGAAGACCGGCTTAGAAGAATATTGAATGTGTCCCCGGCCTTCGTAAGTGTCGTACATATAAGTAGCACCGGAGACTACCTGGATTTCTTCTGAAATAGAGTCGTAAATGGCTTCCGTATATTTAATGCTTGTGGGCCAATGCTCCATGCCTAATTTTTCGTTTTCCTGATAAATCGTATAGCGAGGGAAATCCGTGCTATAGAAACAAGAGGTAATGAGCAATAAGAGGGGTAGAAGAAAAGCAGAAAGAGAAGAAAAAAGAGTGTCTTCTTGACATTGTTTTAAAATTTTAAAATTTAAAAAGATAGCGGCGATCATCAGATAAATCAGTATACAGCCGAATAAAAGACTTATGGAATAATAATTGGCCAGAAGCGATAACGGAAGGATCATGGCTGTATCTGTAACGAACAGGAATATAAAAAGTAATCCTGATTTTGTAGGTGTCTTCATGATGTTTCTATTTGAAAAGTTTTCTTTATTTCTGAGAAAAAACAGAATTTTCTTGGGGGCTATGACCGGGAGAAAGCAGAGAAGCTTTTCGGGAATATTGTTGAAGCAGGAATAGAAATAGAAAGAGGACGGCGATCTGTATGCCGTAAACAATCAGTTTTTCAATGAGTGAGGCATAGTCATCTTCTCTTATATAAGCTAAATAGGACAGAAGTTGAGAAATTATCCAGAGGCCGATCATTATTTTAAAACGAAAGGGGGAATACAAAGTGTCCTTCTCTTTCTTATCCGGTCCGGACGATTTAAAAAGCTGAAACAAGGAGGTAAACAAAAAATAGGAAACGAGCATGCCTATTATCAGAACTGTCTGGGCATAATACCAGTCAGAGAAATAATTATAATTGTAATAAAGATAAAAATAGTAGAGAAGAAAACAGACTGAAAGAGCTATTGTCAAACGTGTATAGCGTTTTTTTCGGAGGAGCAGATGTTGAAGCTGTTTACCTGCCAGCAAGAACCAGCCAAGGGTGAACACCATAATTAAAAATCTGGATAGTCCGTTTCCTATTGAAAAAAACGGATAGAGTGTCCGATGAAGATAGATAAAGTCTTTATCGGAAGAACTGAGAAAAAAGGCGTTGGTGATTATTAAAGCCAGGCGGAAAAATATAAAACTTAGGACCGACCAGGTTATTGCTTTTGTCAGTGTCTCGAGGGTGATATTCGTTTTCATTTTTTTACGGATTAAAAAGGTATAATTTATTAGGACTGGACGTGGGCAGTATTTTTTTGTACTTTTATCACTTTTGTGCCGGAGATTTTATCGTGCCAGTTGGCATAAAAAAGAAAAGACAGGGCATCGAAAGGAATAAAGCGGGCGGCTGTCCTGCCCAGAATATATCCGAAAGAAGGTCTACTGCCGTCTTTTTTGACCACTTTTGTGCCTGTTATCCATTTACCGGGGGTTGCAAAAGTGAACCATTCAAAAAGGAAATAATACAGAAAAATAGTAACGATACACAGCAAAGTAATATCGTCATCTTTGGGTTCAACAGAAGAAAGAATACCGAATTCCAATAAGGTAAATAAAATGAAATCGATAAAATATCCTTTGAAGCGGGTGGTTGAATCCGCTTCATCCTCTGCTTTGTCCTCTGTTTGTGGAAGAGAAGAAGAAAAAGATGTGAGGGGCAGTTCCTTTGCTTTTTCCCGTTTATTGAGCTCTTTTTCGATATAAGGCCGGACAAAAGGAATATATTCGTCGGGATGTTCCTGCATATATTTCAGTTCTTCTTCTGTCACTAGCGGGAGTTCTTCAATAAACTCCAATGCGGGCATCAATTGACGTTTTTCTATTTCTGTGAGGAGTTGCTCTACAAATAAAGGTTGGTAATTTTCTTTATCCTGATAAATGTGAATGAGTTGATAATCATTTTTTTCACTCAATATTTGTGCAAATTTTGTGTACATAAGGCTTTGTTTTAAAGTTTATTTATGAGAATTCCGAAAAAATAATTGATAGGGTGATGAGGCATACGATTTCCTTCCTTATCGATGGAGAACCTATAACCGTGCGTGCTTACATTTGCATGTTGATGGTGAAAGCCGGTAGCAAAATTGAATTTTAAGGGAATTACGGGTTCTCCGCTAAGATCGAGGTAGCCAAACTTATCGTCTTTAGTAACGCAGGCTAGTCCTTCTTGATAACTTCCGATAGAATCATAAGGCAGATATACTTTTTCTTGTGTAATACTTTTGTAAATGCCCCATTTCCCGTTTTGTTTAAAGGGAATAACCGGACCTTCGCTTTTTTGTATCCGTTCGTAGGTTAAAGGAAGGAGGATTTTTCCCTGAAGATCGTATAAACCCTGAGAAGAATCTTTTTCTCCCAGCATATAGATGTCAAAAAGTTCGATCCGGTCGTAAATAAAATCTAAAATCGTTTCATTTCTTAGATTGATACAGCCGTATTTCTGTCCGTCTTTACTTACTATGGTTTGCCCGTTCCGATTAAAGTCCGATTGGACATTTTTGTAAAGGAAGGGGATAACTGTTTCATTCCTTTTATTAATCCAGCCGTATTTCCCGTTTTGTAAAGCTAGAGCTGAACCAAAGCTGTTGAATAAATACAAATCGTCATAAATCGGGGGAATTTCCCATTTCCCTGTAGTATCCACATATCCGATTTTCTTGTCTTTTGTGACCCGGGCTATTCCATAATGGAAGGAATCGATCTTTTCGTAAAGGAGGGGGAATATGATATTTCCCTGAGGATTCATGATTCCCATCCTTTGATTTTTTTCGATGATCTGGAAGTGATTGTAGCGGGAGACTATGCGGTAATCTTTCCGAGCTAACAAGAGATGTATACCGATGAGATTGCCTAAGAGTATACCGATGAAGATATTGCCGAAAAGTAAGGTTCTTTTCATCATTTTATGATTTTTAAAATAAAATATTGTTTATTTTTCTGGAAGGCGTTATGAGTCTTTCTGTTTTAAAATCAGCTACTTTCTGAATTTGATTAGGTCATTATTCAAAAAATTGTTTGATTTCTCTAGAGACATACCATTTTCCGGTTTTATCTACATAAATAGCTGGAGTTTGGGTATAATACATTTTGTCTTTACCTTGTTCTACCTGATTATTGTAAGCTTTTAATCGGATTTGGTGCTGTTTATTTCGTATGACTAAGTAGAATTTTCCTGCTTTTTCGATCGTTTCTATGTTATAACTCTTTTCCTGGAAAAGATCGGTGACAGGGCAATAATACTCTTCGTTAAGTTGATTCAATTTATCGTGAATACCACTGGCTTCACATAGATATGCATTTAATTCGGGAGCCGTAATCAGGCCTTGGGGATGTTGCCCATCGGGGGAATAGATGGCCAGGAATACGGCTTCCCCTGTATGTCCATGAGTGGTAAATCCGATATAACTCCTTTGTTTCATAACATTGGCAATCTGGTCAATATAGGAATCTTTGTTTCTCCCGTTGGGGTTTTTCCGGTAATTTTGCCGGGCATATTCGATCAAATTAATTTCGGGTATAGAAATTTCCATTCCCCATTCTCTTTTTAAGATCGCGGGAATGCTGTCTTTGCTTAGGGGAATCAGATAATTGGCTAATCCTTCTGCTGTCATCCGGGCGTGGGCCAGGGGTTCCATCAGATCGTAAAGCGAAAGCTTATCGTAAAAATTATCTCCGAGGGAATTGCCGATACTGATGCCGGAGTTTCCGTGATCTGAGACGACGACAACCAGGGTGTTGCTGTCTGCTTGTGCGAAGCGGATAGCCTCTTGTACGGCTGCATCGAAAGATTGAATTTCAGATATCATTCCGATGGCGTCGTTCCGATGAGCGGCCCAGTCGATTTTACTTCCTTCTACCATCAGGATAAAACCTTCTTTATGCTGGTTTAACAATTCAATTGCTTTACGGGTCATTTCGGCTAGGGAAGGATACTTTAGAGTATCCCGGTCAAGCTCGTTGGGCAGGGCAGTTTCTCCGAAAAGTGCCCAACAGGAGGGAGTTTGCAATTGTCTGAATTTGGTGAGGTCATTTAAGCATACAGTATAATTTTGTTCCGCTAAAAATTTCTGATTTTCCGTCGACAAAAGAGAGGCCCCTCCTCCGAAAACGACGTCAATTTGATTGTGGACCATTTGATCGGCAATAACGGCATATTCTGACCGTTTATGCCAATGGGCAGTAGTATTGGCAGGGGTTGCGTGCGGAAATTCACAGGTAAAAGCAAGTCCTATGGCTTTATTTTTGAAAATTCGGGCGGCTTCCATAACAGTCATTCGGGGCCGGTATGCTGAACGGGGATCTATGTAGAGTAGATCGTTGGGGTCGGGAGGTGGACACATTCCCAAAAAGCCGGTTTGAGATAAAAAGCCGGTCATATACTGCATCATCGTCGGAGCTGAATCTCCGATAGGAGCATTCGAAGAATGGGTTTTCACCATCCCACAGAAATAAGGATCCAAGGCAAGCTGGGTTCTGGTCGAATCCAGGTAATAGTTATACCATCTGGTGAGTGTCAAACCGGCAGTACTAGTGCCGTCAGCTACCATAAAAATAATGTTTTTGTATTCCCGTCCGTACATGGATAGCATACTAAACAGACAAACTGTGATTAAAACTAATTTTTTCATACTCTTTTCGTTTATAAATTACCATTAGGATTATTTCCGAGAAATTTGACTGAAAATGAAATATTCACTCTCCTCTTCGGAACAAGACAAAGAAATAGATTTCTGCAATCTTTTATATCTCTGAAATACCTGTAGTGTCCTTTATAATTCGCCTGATAACCTGGAAAAAGAGGATATGCCACTACCGGGGAAAGACATATATCCCCGGTAGCTCTTTATTGGTGTAAATAATTGATAATTATAATGTTATCTTATAGTGAAAAGTCTTTTATAAATCTTTTATAATTCATTTTAAATACGCTTAGCGATCGTTGATGCCCATGGATTTATCTGTTTATTTTTAGGCGTTCACAGAATAAATACACCAAAGGATTTTCTTTGATTTCCGGGTGTTCTTTACAGATTTTTTTTACTGTTTCCCGAATCGAATATTTGGTCTTATTGATGTAGGCGGTTTCTTTATCTCCTGACAATCCCAGTGCTTCCACTATTTTCTGAGAATCAATTTCCGGGATAAAGAAGAGGACGGCCACATAAAACCGATCCTTATTATCGCCTTTTTCTCTTCCGAAAAAAGGAAAAATCTTTTTCAATTCCGGACATTTTTTATCGATAAAATCTCTGCAATATTTTTTTATCTGAGAGGATTTATAATTTTTTGCGACCATTTCCTCCATTTGTTGAATTTCTGCTTCTATTTCCGGTAAGGATAAGGTTGTCTTTAGAGCGCTTTCATTTTGAATCCGTTCCCGGCAAATCGTTTCAAGTTCTTTAATATCGTCCAATAGAGATTCTGTATAAGCGAGAGTATAATAATCGTTTCCGGTTTTTATTTTATTCTTTTTTTCCACGATCTCCATATATTTAGTCGTGTCGGTTCCGTCTAGGATATTGGGATATTTTTCTATATTTTCCAATCTGCTTTGGGCTTGCGAAAGATAAACTTCTATCTGTTCTTTTACTTTTAGAACCGCCTTGTCTACTTCTTGTTTTAATTGATTCAGTTTTTCCTTCCAGTAAGCAAGATGGGAAATTTTTATCTTCTTGGCAGCTTCCAAATAGGCTTCGAGTTCCCGAGAGAGGCCTTTCGTTTTGCGAAGTAAATCCGCTTGCTTTTCTCTTCTGACTTGTTCTTGGATGCAGGGGGAGAGGGTTTCTAAGTAATGTAAGAACCCTCTTAACTGTTCTCTCCGGTTTTTTTGATTTTTCTGAAAAATGACTAAGGTATAAATAGCAATAATGAGAAATATGGATCCGATAAAAAGTAATACCGATCCCCAAAAACGATAGTCAGTTTCTTTTTCAATGGCAATCGGTTTTAGGGTAGAGTTGTTTTTATATTCAAACAGTCCGAAGCGGGAGCCCAAAATTATTTTTTCGGCGGATAAAGCTACCCGGGTTTTATGGAAGGGAATGTCTTTAAAGGAGATAAAATTTTGGTGAGGATGCCGGCTGTCAACATGGATAGGAGAAGAAAGCAGACCATGATAATACAATATGAGACAGTCTTTTGCCTGGGGATTGCCTTGTATAGAGCGGACATAACGAAATTCCGGAATCTCGAGAGAGAGTAAAGAGTCCTTGTCCAATAGGTATATACCTTGGGAAGTCTGTACCATCAAATTATCTAAATGTACCATTAATCCTTGGGCGCTTCCCTGCTTTTCGACAGTAGAAATCCTATAGAACTCCTTTGCTTGGGGGGCTTTTTTAAACAATCCTTTATTTAATGTGGTAAAATAAAGCGTATCTTTATTTTCCAACAGGTCGGTGACATAAAGATCCTTATTTTCCAGTACACCATTAATTTTGACAGGGATAGGGATCAACGTATCCTCCTCTTTTTGAGTGTTGATAAAACTTAAATCCCGCCGGGTCCCCACATACAATTTCCCTGCTGGGGTATAGAGAAGGGAGCGGAAATCATTGTTTTCGTCCTTACCGAATTTTTTGATCAGCCGGGCTTTTCGGTTTTTAATTTTGTAAAGCGATTTATCTGTTGCTAAGTAAAAGAGTTCCTTGCCGGCCTGTACGAATCTGACAATATCATTTTCCAAACGCAGGTTTTTGATTTTACCCCATGCTTTTGATTGATAAGTTGTTGAAGAAAAAGAATATTTATGAAGGCGCAAATCGCTGGTTATAAAATAAACATTATCTTCATTCTCCATTTTAGGTGTAACTGCAATTACATTTCCGACCTTTCCGGAGAGGTTCTGATGTTTAGGGAAAGCGATTAATTCTTCGCGATAAGCGACATAAAAATAATCCCGGGTCATCAGGCTAATTTGTTTTCCTTTTACGCTAATACCTCCTGGGAGGGGGTGAATACAGCTTTGTTGTCCTTTTTTATAAAGTAAATAATCTTTTGCCAGGAGCCATTCGGCATCATTACTCTTCTCATAAGCGTAGTATTTCTGAGATTTTACTTTCCACAGAGAATCCGTTCGTATACATTTTTTTAGAATTGCATTTTCCGTTAATGCATAAAGGGTATCTTGGCGAAGAATAAGGTTATGAATTCGTCTTCCGCTGAGAAATTCTTGTGTCTGATTCGGACGATAAGCGTACAGACCGGAGTCTGCGGCTACATAAAGTATATCCTTATACAAAAGAATCTTATTAATTCCGGAATGGGAGGTAGAGTTTAATAAAAAGGGAGAGAGTTCCTCTATGGCGGGTGAGTTTTGCAAGTTCAGCTTATAACATCCGTTACTACTCGCCAAGTAAAGAAGGCGATTTGCCCGGTCGGCTGTGATGTGATAAACGGCATAATGATTGTCTTTTCCTTTAATGGTATACCTTTGGATTATTTGACATTTCCCGTTACGCAAAGAAACCAATTTTAGGCCTTCGTCCCTTATGCCAATGAAAAGAGAATCGGGACGGTAAGCATAAACATCATAAATTCGGTTATTCCCTACGGAATAACATCTTTGTTCGTCCTTATCCTTCACGATAAGATCTCCATTTTCCAATCCAATAAACAGGATATCTCCGTTTTGGCTGATGGAAGAAACAGAAGCATGGAATGTATATTGGATATGTGCCAATTCGGAAGAAGTCGAGAAAGGCGTTGTGCAGCTGCCTGCTGCTAGTCCTAGAAAACAGAAAAGAAATAACTTTAACTTCATAAAGGCTGTCATAAAATCGTAGAATTATTTACTCACGCTTTTTCAAAGATAAAATTTTAATGTATCTTCTGCAAGATAAAATAAACATAGCTTTACATTCTATTATAATATTTTGTAATTCAATTTCTTATAGTAGAAGACAAAATTTCTCTTTTTTAAGTTAAAAATAATAAGACCAATTTATTAAAGTTTGTAAAATTTATATACTTTTGTACTGTTAAATGTGTAAATTCGGACGAATATAAAAACGTAGTAGGAAATTTTGGCGTCCGATTCTTTCTTCTCAAGAAGAGCATGAGTATCTATTGGTTAAATACTGGATAGGTATTTTAAAATATTAGATAAGATTTGTATAAGCTGAATTTAAAATCAAAGTAGTATGAAAAAGAGTGTTTTATTGATTTGTATGGTTTTGGGAATGTATGCTACCCTTTTTGCTCAGGAAACAGAAGGTGCTAAGTTGCCTGGCTATAGGACAACTTTCGAGACCAGAAAATTTTGGCAGGATTGGTATGTTGGAGTAAATTTTGGAGGAAATGCATTATTTGCCGAGCATTTTAAAGATGCCAAATTTAAGAATACAATTACGTTTATGCCTGCTATTACAGTAGGAAAGTGGTTTAATCCTTGGTGGGGAGTACGTTTGCAAGGCGGAGGCGGAGCTCTTCATGGTTTTGGACCGGGTGCTACTGAAATGCTTCATATGCATTATATGTATGCACATGCTGATTTTACGTTTGGTTTGATTAATTTCTTTGCTAAATATAAGGAAAACCGTAAATTTGATATCGTGCCGTTTATCGGAATTGGAGGAATGACGCGGAAAAAAGATCAGTCATTTATCATTGATGCAGGTATACAGGCCCGTTACGATATTGATCCGCGTTGGAGTGTGAACCTGGAATTCAAAGGAATGATTTTGGATGACGACTTAGTGACTAGAGGTGGTTTCCCGAATGATGGTATCGGAGGTTTAAGTGTGGGAGTTTCTTATCGGTTCAATAAGAAGAACTTTAAAGCTATAGATATGGATGCTATTCGTTTACAGAATGAGCAGTTTATCGGATTAGGCAAGAAAGTATCTACCTTGGAAGACGAGAATACTCGTTTGAACAATGAAGTTGATAATTTGAAAAATCAGAATAACAGATTGACCGGAGATATTCAGGATTTACAACAAGAGATTGCTAAAGTAAAGAAAGCTTATGCAGAAGAGTCTCCGATACCTGTAACCATTCCGTTCAGATTTAACCGGAGTAAAGTAGATGAGGTATATCAGGTGCTGATTTACAACTTGGCTGTTTATATGAAGAATCATCCGGATAGCCGTGTACGTATTGTGGGCTATGCTGATAAATTTGGTACCCGTGAAGTGAATTTGAAGATTTCTGAAAAGCGTGCAAAAGCTGTAGCAAAGATATTGACCGATAAATACGGTATTGCAGCAGATCGGATCGATGTACAATTCAAAGGAAAAGACGAAAGCTTCTACAAAGACGATAACAAATGGAATCGTTGTGCGGTAGCTGAAATTATAAGATAAGCTTTTCATAAAAGATTTAAAACTGCCGGAAAAAACTTTCCGGCAGTTTTTTTTATGTCTTTTATTTTCTATTGTGCTGGCATACTATGAATTGCAAATAGATATTTGCCTTCTCTATGTATATATAAATTAATTCAATTGTAATTGTTTTATTTATCGAAATAATTGATATATTTTTGTATGGAAAGAAAAACAAAAACAATTTAATACAAATAACTATGGAATCAATTATTAATTCTCAATTACCTGAATTCAAAGTGCAGGCTTATCAAAACGGAAGTTTCAAAACAATTAGCAGTGAAGATGTAAAGGGAAAATGGGCTATCTTTTTCTTTTATCCTGCGGATTTTACTTTTGTATGTCCGACGGAGTTGGTTGATATGGCTGAAAAGTACGATCAATTTCAGGCAATGGGAGTGGAGATTTATTCGGTAAGTACGGATTCTCATTTTGTGCATAAGGCATGGCATGATGCTTCTGAGAATATCCGGAAAATTAAATATCCGATGTTGGCTGATCCTACGGGGGCTTTAAGTCGTGCTTTCGGCGTTATGATAGAGGATCAGGGGATGGCATACAGGGGAACTTTTGTTGTGAATCCGGAAGGAAAAATTAAAGTAGTGGAAATCCATGACAATAATATCGGTCGGGATGCCAGCGAATTATTACGCAAAGTAGAAGCTGCGCAATTTGTCGCCACTCACGACGGGGAAGTTTGTCCTGCAAAATGGAAAAAAGGAGAAGCGACTTTAAAGCCGAGCATTGACCTGGTGGGTAAAATTTAAGAAGGGACAGGAGAGGTTTTCCCAAAAGTCGTATTTATGGCTTTTGGGAAATAATCGGCTCAATACTGATGGGCGGAATTAAAATTTCTGATTTAATATTTAATTGTCGGAACTACAGTTTTGTCTTGCAAAGTCAAAGGTTGAAGTAATCTTGATAATCCGTATTGGAACACACTCACCTGTTTAAAAGATCTTTTGGGACAATCCTTTTGTGCATCTTTTACCGAAAAAGAATAAACTATCGAAAGAAAAATAATTAGAAGAAAGAAATATGTTAGAAGAGACTTTAAAAGAGCAGTTACGTAATATTTTTGCAGGCTTGGAAGCAAAATATATTTTTGATATTACCGTATCTTCTTTGTATGAAAACAGAAAGGAGTTGTTGGAGCTTTTGCAGGACGTAGCAGATTGTTCGGATCATATCGGATTACAGATAAAGGAAGGGGAGGGTTTAGCATTTGTTCTGCTGAAGAACGGAGAGGATACTGGCATACGGTTTAGGGGAATTCCCAATGGGCATGAATTTACCTCTTTACTCATGGCTATTTTGAATAGTGACGGGAAAGGAAAAAATATTCCGGATAAGGGAATTTGTGAGCGGATTGCTGCCTTAAATGGACCGATACACCTTACCACCTACGTTTCCTTAACCTGTACGAATTGTCCGGATGTGGTACAGGCTTTAAATGTAATGGCTATTTTGAATCCGGCAATTCGGCATGAAATGGTCGATGGGGCTCTTTACCAGGCAGAGGTGGAAGAGAGAAAAATACAGGGGGTCCCTTCTGTGTTTGCTGATGGGCAATTGATACATGTAGGCCGGGGAGAATTGGGGGAATTATTGGAAAAATTGGAGAAAAAATATGGACGTAGGGCAGAGGCAGAAGCAGGGAAAATGTGGAATTACGATGTTGTCGTAGTAGGGGGAGGACCTGCAGGTGCGTCGGCAGCTATCTATTCTGCGCGGAAAGGGTTAAAGGTGGCTGTTGTGGCGGAACGTATCGGGGGGCAAGTAAAGGAAACGGTAGGGATTGAGAATTTGATATCTGTACCGGAAACTACGGGTAGTCAGTTAGCGGTGGATTTGAGGACCCATATGCAGTGCTATCCGATTGATTTATTTGAACACCGGAAAATAGAGGGCGTGAAGGTTGTAAATCAGGAGAAAATAATAGAAGTGACGGGAGGGGAAAAATTTGTAACTCCTGCTTTAATCATAGCTACTGGTGCCAGTTGGAGACGTCTGAACATACCTGGTGAGGCAGAGTATATCGGTAGGGGGGTGGCTTTTTGTCCTCATTGTGATGGTCCTTTTTATAAAGGAAAACATGTGGCTGTCATCGGAGGCGGAAATTCGGGTATAGAAGCTGCTATCGACTTGGCTGGTACTTGTGCAAAGGTGACGGTCTTTGAATTTTTAGATGCTTTAAAAGCAGATCAGGTCTTGCAGGAAAAAGTAAAAAATTTACCCAATGTCGAGATTTTTGTGAGTTCCCAAACCGTAGAAGTAATAGGAGATAAGGAAAAAGTGAGAGGTATACGGGTCAAGAATCGGCATACGGCTGAAGAACGGACGATAGAGCTGGACGGTATTTTTGTACAGATCGGTTTAGCCGCCAATAGTGGTGTATTTAAAGAAGTCGTAGAAACGAACCGGGCCGGAGAGATTATAACGGATACTTCTTGTCGTACTGCTATACCGGGAATATATGCAGCGGGGGATGTATCGACCGTACCTTATAAACAAATAATCATTTCGATGGGAGAGGGAGCGAAAGCTGCACTTTCTGCTTTTGAAGACCGGATTCGCGGGGTGTTGAATTAACTGCTACAATGGATGCTACTGTCCTTCGCTTGGCGAATCTATAAATTCTGATAAATCAATAGAAGGGCAGGAGCTATTTCCGCTAATTTATCGCGTACCGATCAGTTTCTGAAAGGTACGTCAATTTTTTTTAAAGCATTTTATTTGGGGAGATCATTCTTCATTGATTATAGGTCGGGGGCATTCGTTCTAATCGTCAGCGGAGTGCAAATTCCTTTTGGAGGATATATGAATCCGAAAATTAGAAAAAATCGGATATTTTACTTTTGAACCTTTTATACCGGGGCGTTTTTTATTTTGAGAATTCGGGCTCAGGCAGTAGGAGCAACAATTTTTATTTTTAATTTTGCCAAAATTCGAGAGGATGGGAAAGAGTGTCGTAATTACCAAGGTATATGGCTAAAGATAAATTATTATCTCCGAACTTTTGTTACATTCTGGCAGCTAACTTTCTGCTTTTTTTTGCATTTTATTTACTCTTACCGGTTTTACCTTTTTATCTTAAGGAACAATTTATGGCCGGCAAGTCAATGATTGGATTTATATTGTCCTGTTATACCCTTGCGTGCTTGTGTATTCGTCCGTTTTCCGGTTATTTACTGGATACATTTAGCCGTAAACCTCTTTATTTGTTATCTTATCTGGTATTTACCATTATTTTCGGAGGTTATATGATTGCGGGAGCATTGGCATTGTTTATCACCTTACGGATTGTGCATGGGGCTGCTTTCGGTATGGTTTCTGTAGCCGGGAATACCATTGTAATTGACATTCTGCCTTCTTCCCGTAGAGGAGAGGGATTGGGTTACTATGGGCTTGCCAATAATATCGCCATGAGTTTCGGACCGATGGCGGGTTTGTTTATGCACGGGACTTGTTCTTATGCATTTATCTTCAGTTGTTCTCTGATTTCAGGGAGTCTTGGACTTATTATGGCGAGTTTAGTGAGAACGCCTTATAAGCAACCGATAAAGCGGGAACCTCTTTCGCTCGACCGCTTTTTTTTACTCAAAGGTCTACCTGCCGGCGTATCGCTTTTATTACTTTCTATTCCTTACGGAATGACGACCAGTTACATTGCGATGTATGCAGAAGAAATCGGAATTCAAACCAGTTCGGGGCTTTATTTTACTTTTATGGCTGTAGGACTGGCGGTGTCCCGTATATTTTCCGGGCGGCAAGTCGATAAAGGACGGATTACACTTGTTATTTCGTTGGGGATGTACCTGGCCAGTGCCAGTTTTTTTGCATTGTCCGCTTGTGAGAGATTAATGCTTTGGAATGCAACCTTTACCTCTCATCTATTTTTGGGCATAGCTCTTTTGCAGGGGGTTGCTTTCGGAACCATGTTTCCGGCTTTTAATACCCTGTTTGTAAATCTGGCTCCCAACAGTCAGCGGGGAACGGCGACCTCTACCTATTTAACCAGTTGGGATGTAGGGATTGGAATCGGGTTGATGAGTGGCGGAACCATTGCTCAGGTTTTCAACGGATTCAATCATGCATACCTCTTCGGAGCTTGCCTGACTGTTATTTCTGCTTTCTACTTTGTATGGAAAGCCGGACCTCATTTTAACCGGAATAAGTTGAGATAATAAATTGCAGGGAGAAATATAAAAATTATTAAATCCTGATCTTTTTTTTAATTCTGTCGTTTATAGCAGAGACAACCGATAAATAACGACTATGAATAAAAACAAAAAAAACTCTGCTAAATTGACCACAGAGGAAAGGCAGGAGTTAAAGGATTCGGATTTCGGTATTCCGGAAATTCGGGAATTTCCGATGCCTGATGCCGTACACGTACGGGCTGCAGAGGCTTATTTCAGGTATGCTCCTGAAGATAGAAAACCGGAATTGGCTCACCGGATTTTATTGAAAGCCCGAAAATATGGCGTTCAGGTACAGAGTACTACGATTTGTGAGTGGGCTAAAAAATGGAAAAATTCGAAAACTGATTAATTCTTCCCTGCCGATGGAACGAACCTCTCTGATTGTTTCTATTGAGGAGAGGCAAAAGTTTATTTTTCTTTCAGACAAAGGAGTAACTTTGATAAGCGATAAGATGCCGATAACCGGAAAGACAGGCTTTCCGGATTTTTATTTTTTGGTGGTATGTGCTTTTATATTTCTATACAACTAACAATTTAATTTTATCGGATGAGATCGAAAACCTAAAGAAACATTATTATTTTTGATAAAATGCGAATCTGAAAAAGTGCGGGTCTTGCTCAGAAAAAAGAGAGTTTTTCGCCTTTTCAACACTGTATGTTGGGAAGAAACAAATCTTTTTTTCGTATGTTTTTCTGTTTTTATAAAAGGAGAAAATGAAATTGGGAGAAATTCCGTAGAAAAAAATTGCGGTTCAATCCTATAAAAATCAAGAAAAGTATATTTTATAAAAAACCTTTAGAAGACGTTAAACGTAATAAAATTTGTTTTTTTAAGAAAAAAAATGTAATTTTAATCTGTTAAAAATGACCTTTTAATTTACTTATAAAAAGGGATTTAACCGTAATAAAATGAGAATAAAGCTATATATAAAATTTATAATGATTTCTTTTCTCGTTTTTCTGGGAGGATGTTTGAAAGAGGAAGACAGAGGGGAAGGTATATTGACTGCTGCTTTTACTCAGGTTACAGAAATAAAAACAAATGAGTTATTGTTGAAAGATTTGTATGAAATGCAGTATGATTCTCAGGGAAGAGTGACAAAAGGCGGATATAATCTGACTTATTTACCGGGTAAAATTGTTCTTACACAGGAGCAAGGGAGTGGTGGATTGTTGTGTAAGGCTGTCATTACCGTAAATGAGCAAGGCTTACCGTTTACTATCGTCAAAGATTATGAAGCTTGTCCGGAAACGGGAAGGGGGGCTGAACATATGGAGGGACGTATTACTTATGGCGACCGGTTGATTACAATTGAACAGACCATGCTTTCAGAAGCTTTTAGCAATTGTAAAACCCGGGAAATGCTCTTTTTCGATGAAGAGGGCAATTTAATAAAAGATTCCATTTATATGGCAGATGATTACGGAACTTTAGAAAGCGCTGTAAATTATCAGTATGATCAGAAAATAGTCAACAAAAATTCGCAAATTGCCTTTTATATTTTGGATCCTGGTTTTGATCATACGCTTGATTGCCTGGCTTGGGCAGGATTTATCCATTTGCCTTATTTACCCACTTCTTGCAGAATGTATATCCGTGGTTGGGACGGAAATGAAAGAGAGGAAACCGTCGTTTTTCATTATGAGTTTTATCCGGATCATTGTGTGAAAACCCTTACAAATGAACGCCATCTTTATCGGTATAGATGGGATTTTGGCTATTCTACTCATCCTTTACCTATAAATTCGATTCGAAAATAAATTTTTGTGAACTTCTCTGGAAAATTTATACGAAAGAAATAAATATCAGAAGGTTAAAAAGAATATTTGTTTTGGATATTCTGATTTTTTGTCGTAAATTATAGCGTTGCAACGTGTGAAAAATAGGAATGACGGTTATTCCAATGTCAAATCTTTTAATTTATGTAGAATGAAAACAAAAATTTTAATTGCAGGTATTCTGACTTGTGTGGTAATTTGCCTGGCTTTTCCCATAAAGGCCAATTTTTTTGCGCTTAGTATAAGCGGCATAGTGTATGAAAATACAACGGACCAGCCTTTTGAAAATGTACTTGTAACAGAGTTAGGTTATGAGGAGTCACATTTGGCTAAAACTGACAAGACGGGTTTTTTTAATATGCAGGTATCTCATTTACCTACTACTTTAAAACTCGAGCGAAGAACTGAAGAAGGAGCGGTGGAGAAAAAACAGTATGAAGCTGAACAAAGCGAATGCTTGATTGATTGGAGTACTCTTCAGGCTGCTGGAAACAGGTAAAGCATTTTATCGCCCGGAAACGGAAAGAAAGTCTAAAAAAGATTTGGGGACAGAAGAACGGCTTTTCAATCCGGACGGGCCGGATCTTGCGCTCTTTAATTGACGAACTTGTGTTTTGGATAAATAGATTTTTGTCAATGACCTCTGTTCTGTCAGTCAATATTGCGCTACCTCCTTCCTGAAAAGGGACATTTGTTTTCCCCGAAGGTAAAATTTTGTCTTTGGGGAAAACCTTTCTTACCTTTCTGCTAATTAGAAAACAGACTTTTTGCCTTGTATCTCTTTGTATTCCTTTATACAATTTTCCGGAAGGGGAGAGGAAGGTAAGAAATCGGCTAGGGAACAATTCAGAATTTTAGCGATTTCATTCAGGTGATTGAGGTTGTATTTTGTTCTGGTTTTAGGATTTTCTACTAATCCTACGAAACTTTCTTCCAGTCCGATGCTTTCCGATAAAGCCCGTGTAGTCATATTCCTTATTTTCCTGCGTTTTTTTACAGCTTCTATTACAAACAACTCTATTGCAGTGAGTTTTTCATTCATGATTTTCAAAATTTTGTTTGAAGTTAAAAAAAAATTTCTGAAAAATTTTGTATAGTCATAGATATACTATATATTTGCATTGTTGGAATATATAATCCAATTTTGGTTTGTGTGAATTCGAATTTTCTTCCCGGATATTGTTTTCTATCCGACTACACAATAAAGCAATCTACACATTTAATCCGTTTTTGTAATGACTTTATGTCATTTGCCTTCATGCAAAATTGCGAAAAAATTACATAAAAACAAGGGCGAAAGCCCTGGGCTGGCGGCCTGACAATCGTCCCTTGTTGCTAATTAACCTAATGTTTAACTAACAACTACAAAATTATGAGGAAAACTTTTAGAAAAAAAGTTTTAGAGTATAGAAAACCTGTAAATGCTGGAGGAAGGTTTATACTATACTTTTGTGTATTTTTCCTGGGAACGAGTATGCCTTTTATTTCCCGGGGGCAACCTTTGGGAGGTACTGAGGCGCAACAACAGTCTTTTACTTTGCTGCAGGGGAGGGTAACGGATGTAAAAGGGCATCCTTTGCCGGGGGTGACGCTTCGTTTTGACGGAACTTCCCGGGGAGGAGCTTCCGATAATGAAGGTAATTTTACCCTACGTGCTTATCAGAGAGAAGGAGTCTTGATCGTTTCCTGTATCGGTTATAAAACGCAAAAAGTTTCTTTTCAAGCCGGTAAATTCTTGCTTATCCGTTTGGAAGAGAACATCTCGGAGTTGGATGAGGTACAGGTTATCGCCTATGGAACTCAACGGAAGAGGGAAGTGATTGCTTCGATTTCGACGGTAAAAGCCGAGGACATAAAAGATATTCCTTCTCCTTCGATTGCCAATCTGCTGCAGGGACGGGTTGCCGGGATGAATGTGATCAATTCTTCAGGGTCACCGGGTGGAGGTGGAATCAATGTGACGATCCGCGGGTTCAATAGTTTATCCGTAGAAGCCGGACGACGGTATAGCGATCCGCTTTGGGTGATCGACGGGATTCCGGTACAATCCTTTACTTCGCCTGTTACGGGAACAAACAGTTTGGCAGAAATAGATCCGAACGATATAGAAAGTATACAGGTATTGAAGGATGCTGCTGCCGGAGCTATATACGGTTCCAGGGCTGCTAATGGTGTTATATTGGTTACTACAAAAAAAGGCAACAAAAACCAAAAGGCTCGTTTCACTGTGAATGTTTCCCATACGATGGTTTTCAAGCCAAAACTTCCGGAACTGACCGGGGGAAATGCCGAAAGACATTTGCGTATGGAAGCGCTGAGGAATTACCAGACTGCTTATTATGATGCGGAAACCAATACCTATAAATATCCGGATTCTTATATAGAGGCTTATCGGAATAGAGTACCTTATGATTTCTTTTGGAACGAAGGGAATGGAGCGGCTGTAAAGCCTTATCAGGATAGTTTAAATCCTTTTTACAACAATAGTACGAATTTATTTGATTACTACTTTCGTACGGCCCGGGTAACGGATGCAAACTTACAAATCAGTGGAGGGTCGGAGAAAATAGCTTACAATGTAGGGCTAGGATATTATACAGAAAGGGGAGTATTGCGAAAAACCGGTTTTGACCGGGTGAAACTGATGACGAATCTATATTTTCAGCCTTTGAAAAATATGGAAGCTAATCTGAGATTTTATTTATCCCGTACAGGCAGAAAAAATACCTCCCGAACGCTCGATAATGACGGAGGATATAGTGCAGTGGAACTGGAAGAAATTCCTTCGGAACTTTTGACAACCTCTACTATTTTACCAGGACCGGGAACTTCGGCATTTGAAGAAGTGATTAAGCGTTATGAGAAAACCTTGGAGAGAAATGAGACTTATCGTCTGCGTTCCAGTTTTGATCTGGCTTATGAATTTATTCGCGGTTTAAGATTCAAATCTTCTTTGGCTTTGGATTATTCCCAGCACCAATCCAATTATTTTAAGCCTTCCGATATAGATCAATATGGAGATACCTATTCGGCTGCTCAGTTAGAACGCTTCCTAATGTTGCTCAATGAGAATATATTGAGTTATAAACAGACCTTTAGAGAGGCTCATTCCCTGGAACTTTTAGCTGGAATCGCTTTTCAGTCCGATGAGAACAATCTGATAAAAGGATGGGGGAAGAGAGCTCCCAGCGATTTGATTCATTACGTCACTTGGCAGGGAAATGTCTACGATGTGGAAGATAACCGGAATTTAAAAGATTTTATGACCGGAAGAGAAAAAAGTACGATGGTCGGAATCTTCGGTCGCATCAGTTACAATTACAAACAGAAATACCTGGCATCGATCACTGTTCGGAGGGATGCTTCCAGTAAATTTGGTGAAAATACCCGTTGGGGGACATTTCCTTCCTATGCTTTGGGTTACGCTTTTTCCGAGGAGAAATTTATGCAGGGAATTAAAAATGTATTGGATTATGGCAAAATCCGGGTGAGTTTCGGGAAAAGCGGGCGGCAATTTGAGCAGCCTTATATTGCCTACGGAGTGTTGGGACCAGGGGATTCATTTATGGGGCATCCTACGGTATATCCCAATTGGGAATACGGTTTAATTAACCGGAAATTGACTTGGGAGGAGACGAAACAATGGGATGTCGGATTAGATCTGGATTTTTTCAATTACAGATTCGGAGTGGTGGTCGACTATTACCATCGTCTCACAGATAAACTGCTTTATTTAATGCCTCTTCCGGGGAATTATTCCGGTTTTTTTAAACAATGGGGTAATTATTTTGCCATCGCTAATTCCGGGTTGGAGATACAGTTGAAAGGAATTTTGATTCGGAAAGAAAACGTAGACTGGACCCTTACGTTCAATATTGCCCGTAATTGGAACCGTTTGAAAAAGAGTACTTGGGGACGAGATTTTCAAACGGCCCGAATCGGTTTTGTCTCGGCTCCTAGTAATATTAATGTGATCGGGAAGCCTTTGAATGGGATTCTGGCTTATCGGACAGACGGTGTGTATCAGAATGATAATGAGGTTCCTTTTTGTTATATAAACGGACGAAAAAGACCTTTGGGGGTTGGAAGTTTGTTTTATAGGGCCGGTGACCGTATTATCCTGGATTATGATGGAAATGGCCGGATCGGTACGAGCTTACCTTTGGAAGAAGACCGGGTATATTGCGGTTCTCCGTTGCCGATAGCACAGGGGGGAATTGTAAGTACCTTGAATTGGAAAGGTTTCGATTTGAATTTGCTTTTCAATTACGTTATCGGAAGGCATATACTCAACGCCGGAAAAGGAGCTTCCCTGGGAACCTATATGAGTGCTTTTGAGAAGGAATTAACGAAACCGGTTTTTGCAGACCTTTCGAAAGTCTCTTTTTGGCAGAAACCGGGTGATAGGGCCGATTATCCTGCCAATCGGCTGGAAGACGGATTAATGAATTTTTCTACCTATCTGAGTAGTAATATTGAAAAAGTAAGTTATCTCAAATTAAAAACGCTAACCTTGGGATATACTTTGCCTGTTAAATGGAAAGAAAAATTGGGTTTCGGGGCCCGGATTTTTATTTCGGCGGAAAATCTGTTTACGATTACCAATTATTCCGGTCCGGACCCGGAGAGTGTGGACATCATAACGGGAGTAGATAATTTGACCAATTATCCTTTGGCGACCCGCGTGACTTTTGGTTTAACCCTTAAATTGTAAAAAGATGAAAAGAAAAAGGATATTCGGCATTGTCTTTTGTTTGTTGGGAATAGTTTTCTCTGCTTGCGAAAAATTTCTTACGGAGGAGCCGGAAGGACAGGTTACTTATAGTAATTTCTGGAAGACAGAACAAGATGTAGAAAGTGCGGTATACGGTATGTACGGGAGCTTACGTTATGCTTTTATCGGGGGAGAAGCATGGGGGCGGGACCGGGGATTGCCTTTTGATGAATTCAGCAGTTATGATACGGATATAATGAATAATGAATTGAGCAAAAGATGGGGGAGGAACGATCCTTCTTTGTCTTGGATAAATTGTTATAATGCAATTGCCCATGCTAATGCAGTGATAGACAACCTGCACCGGGCAAACCTCCGGGAAGACAGGTATAACTTTTATCTCGGTCAGGCCTATACGATCCGGGCTTGGTTGTATTTCTATATTTCACAGACGTGGGGAGACGCTCCCCTGATTGTTGAAAGTGAAGATGTAGGGGAAAAAGCGAGAATCCCCTGGCAGGAAATTATAGATTTTGTCATTCGGGATTTGGAGGAAGCTACCCGGTTACTTCCGGAAGCAGATGCCCTTGTCGATAGTCAGGGGAAAATGATACAGAGCAAACAAACACCTAGTAAAGGGACGGCTTATGCTATTTTAGCTCACGCTTATGCTTGGAAGGCGGCTTTGAATAAAGAACCGGAACTGTATACGAAAGCTTTGAATGCGGCAGATCAAGTGATAAACAGTGGCGTCTATTCTCTGGTATCCGATCCGGAAGAGGTGTGTACTACTGTTTTATTGGGAAATAGCCGGGAGGGGATTTTTGAAATAGAGTTTCAGAATTCGGATTTCGATTTAATGTTGGGAGGAGGAATTGCTGGGGCATGCCAGACATGGCCCTTAGGGCGTTTAGCTACTCCGGCTACGAAAAGAAATACGAGGATTAATAACTCCACGGTACTGGAATTGTATCCCGATCCCCGGGATAAAAGAAGGGAGTCGTATTTTTATAAATTGGATTCCATGGCAAATGTCAACATTTCGATTACTCAGGGAGCAGCGTATATTTACAAATGGAGGCATATCGTTTTTTATGAGACTGGTCTTTTTGCCGGTAGGACTAAAGGGTATGAAGATAACTTAATCTTGATCCGTCTGGCTGGAATTATCCTTTTACGAGCAGAAATCAAAGCTCGGCTTGGAGATACACAGGGTGCTATTGCAGATGTAAATCTCATCCGGAGGCGGGCGGGAACTTGGGATTACTCCCCGGCAGACGGAGATTTGCTTTGGTTTATTTATCGGGAAAGAGTGAGGGAATTGTTTTTAGAAGGGTTTGCGATGCGCTATAATGACATTGTAAGAAATGGATTTTACCGGGAAGAATTGAAGGGAAAATTCCGGACGTTGACAGATAAAGAGGTTGCCGACGGAGCGCTTTATATTCCGGTAATAAGCAGTGCTTTTGAAAATAACACGCTTATGAAACAGACGACTTATTGGTTGAATAATGGTTTTGACAATTAATTGAAAAGGAATAAATTATGAAAAAATATTTATGTTATATAGGAATTATTTTAGCCGTATATGCTTGCGACAAAAATGAATTTCATGATACGGGCTTGGCTTATGGAAAGCACGATTGTAGCATGTGGGAGTATTTTGCGAAAGATCACGCAGACTGGGATTCTGTCGTGATGATGATCGAACGGGCCGGTTTGGTGAATATTTTTGACGGTACACACCCTCAGTATAAGGAGATTACTTTTTTTGGGATAACGAATTTGTCTGTAAATCAATTTTTAGTGAAAAATTTAGATGAAAACAAAGCGATGAAATATCAAGGTGTTCGGGATATCCCCGAAGAGATGTGCAGGCGGATTTTGTTATCCCATATTATTCCCGGGAAAAAGATGCAGCAAGAATTCGATTACGAAGTAAAAGGTACTTTAACAGGGGGAACAATCGTAAAGACGCTTTCTGGTATAGATTTACGGGTTTACCGGATAAAGAATCCTTTTATGGGAGTGCCCGATATAGGAGAAGAAGGTTTGGGGATTCATGCTTTGAAAAGCGGGTATCAGGCTAAAGTGGCTTCATCCAATATTGAAACAACCAATGGAGTGGTACATGCTTTGAGTTATACTTATCAAATGACTGAACTTTAATAAAAATAGTGATGAAAAGGATGCTTAACCTACTGGGAATATTAGCTGGACTTGTTTTAGGAACAGGTTGTGATCATACAACTGTCGGGTATTTGGACGTGCGAAATGCGGGCTATCGTCCCGATACAGTTTATTTCAAAGCAGTATTGAATCCGGAAGATCCGGAGGAGGCCCGTCGCATTCAATTTGAAATTCCCTGGCAAACCACTCCTATTGAAGGAGTACAAGGTACATTGCCGATTTCCTATCAAATAAGAAGTATTGTTTGTAAACAGGGACAGGAAGAGGCAATCCGTCAGTTCCGAATGATTCGCAAAGGCGTAATAGAACTTCCTTGGGACCATACCGTTCCCCGAGGAGATTATATTTTCAATTTGCAAATCAGTAACGAAGGACGTTCTTTAGCTAAAGATTCTTTGATAACGATTATCATAAATTAATGTCAGAAAACTTATCGATGCGGAAACGAAAAAAGAAATTGTTTAGAAAATGTAAAGAAAACAGTGAATATTTTAAACATATATTGCAAAATTGAAAGTTTTTCGTTTTCTTTGTCCAGTACAAAGCGAAAAAGGTTTGTAAAAACCTTTATAAGTATCGTAAGTGTTCTGGAACGTTCCAAATCAGATAAAAGGGTAAAAAATATGGGAATTGGAGCGGGATGGCAACGCTCACGTTCGGGGATATGTACAACCATATACAAAATGGTACGATATAGCCTACGGACGTGGGGTTGCTCTATTGCTTCCCGATGGTTTACCCGCCTTTCTGGTGCAATGTGAGTCGATCCCAGTCTGTAGGTTTACTTGACTGCTAGATTGACTCTATACGATGGCAATTTATTGTCTGCGAGAATTGACGCATAACTCTTAGAGTTGGTGATGAGAACAAAGGACCAATAATTGCATTCGAAAACAGTCCGGCAGGGCAGAAATTTTTACAAGGCATGTTGCAACAAACTTTCCTTTTAAGTCAGAATATCTGCCGGCTGTTTTCTTTTCTTATACCTTATTTTACCTGCTATATACATTGATTCAAATCCACTATTTTTACCCATTAGGGACGTGCCCTATTGTGTAATTTTTTCTATACTAAAGTTTATATTTCGTTTTTCAGTTGATTTTCAGGATGTTTTAAGCGTATAATAAGAAGAGCTTTTTTCGTTTAAACTTAATATGACTTCCTGACGAAATTACACTCTTTCCCACCAGATCTCTTTCCTGAAACAAAGCTCCGGTTTGAAACACTGATGTTCCGGAAAAACGTTTGGAGAAGGTGATGAGTGGGGGGTAGAAGGATTTAATAGGAACGGAAATAGTTCATGTATCGGAAGAGCATACCTTTTAGGAGGAAGGAGGAATCCCTGGCATGAGGTATGAAAATATACGGTTAAAAGAGAAAGGTATTCAATAGGGAAATAGAATTTGTGTATAAACAAAAAACTGTCGGAGAAATTTTTCGACAGTTTTTTAGTGCAAAGAAGAAACTCTGAATTTTTCTCTATTGATTATTGATTTTATCCAAAATTTCCTGAATTTGTTCCTGACATCCACCGCAACCAGTTCCTGCGTTTGTGTTTTCTCCTACTTCTTCTATTGTTTTTAATCCTTTTTCCCGAATTGCTTTTTCAATTTCTTCCCGGCTTACTTCAAAACAATGACAAATAATTTCACTCATAACCTTATTTTTAATAATTACTATCTAGTTCTATTTTTTTTCAAAAATACAACGAAAAATAGAAAAGATTGTATAAATCTGATCATATGTTTTTATAAATACATCGAAAAAAACTATTTAAAATGAGAATTTTTTGGTTCTAAAGGTGTCACAAAAATTATGGATCGATCATATTACTTTAAAAATCAATAAAGATTAGCAAGTTCCGGTGGCAACGTATATAAGTCTGAAAAAAGAGAAGAAAAGGTATCTGATAGCGGATGATCTCCAAATCATTTTGAAATCAGTGTTTTAATCTGTATTAATCTAAATGTTGAAATAGTCCGGAATGAGAATTTTGGACTATTTTAATCTTAGATTTAATTTGCTTCCTCTTCTTCGGTTGTTTGCGTTTTTCAGTCGTGCTTCACTCGCTTTTCTGTAAGCTCAAGCTCCGTTAAAACACCAAAA